>JAEEGL015063912.1_pt1 | contig 26926 bp, 47 predicted proteins | sample 9134231 | NCBI WGS metagenome assembly JAEEGL01 (sample SAMN16246548, study PRJNA631951) | gut metagenome | biome: gut microbiome; feature: rumen; material: fiber-attached | host: Bos | place: Iran: Karaj | collected 2018-10 | reverse complement strand
CTACAAAATTAGAATTAAATCTTTAGGTAAACGATTAGGATTTAGAGTTTTTAGATTATCTTCTTAATAAAATAGATGATGATGCTTATAAAGCAGCTGAGGCAATCGCTTTAATGGGTGATAAGGCTGCTCGTGAGCTAGAACGAGCTAATTATTATCAAAATGCTATTAATCAAACATTGGCTGCTTATGGAATTGATTCTATGGAACAATTAGCTAATATGTCTCCAGAAGAATTACAGAATTTAGGTATTACTCAAGATACTATTGATAATTTAATAGATTGGAATAGTGAATTATTAAGCACTGCTGAAACTCTTGATGAGTTACAAAGTGAAATAATTGATAAAGTAATTAGTGGCTTTGATGATTTAAATGAGAAAGTTCAAGATTCTTATGATTATTTCTCTCATTGGAATACCGTATTAGAAAATTATCGTGATATTGTGGATTTAAATATGTCCGCGCTTGGTGGGAAGTAGGCCCGTGATTTAATTAAAACTATTGATAATAGTATGTTAAAAAATAGTGTTAATGCTTTACGTTCATCAAAACAAATTTATGATGATTTGATAAAGGGTCGAGCTGAGGCCGAAGCTAAATTACAAGAAGCTGTTGCGGCTGGGCGCGTTGGAGATATAAAACGATATGAAGATGTTTTAGCTGATATTGATGAAAAAATAAAAGATTCACAAGAATAGTGGCTTTCTGATTGGTCTGATGGTTTATAGAAAGCACAAGATATTCTTACTAGAGCAGTTGAGGATGCAGTAGCTGAATATGATAAATTATTATCACCTGTATATGGCAGTTTAGATTACTTAAGTGAAGCTTATGATAGAGGTAAAGAAGTTGATGAGGATTATGTTCAAGATTATGAAAAACTTTATCAACTTAATAAACTTAATCGTGATTTAACTAAAACTTTAAATGATACAGATGGTTTAAAGAACAAAGAACAATTAATTAAATTACAAGAAAAAATTAATAAACTTCAAAAAGATAATACTAAAATGAGTGAGTATGACTTAGAAGTATTACGTAAAGAATTTGAGGTTCAATAGGCTCGCATTGCTTTAGAAGAAGCTGCTAACGCCAAGAGTACAGTTAGATTATAGAGAGATAATGAGGGTAACTGGGGTTATGTATATACCTCAGATTATGAATCAACAGAAGAATTATAGCAAAGTTATGAAGATAAACTCCATGAATATCAACAATTAAATGATGAGTATATGAAAGAAATGTCTGATAAATTAATGGATTTATCTTAGACCGCTCGTGATAAGATTTCTGAAATTTGGGCTGATGCAACTCTTACTCAAGAAGAAAAAGAGGCTCGTATTGCAGAGGTTATGAATTGGTTCAATACATAGCGTGATTATATTGAAGAACAAATGGGTCATGCTATAGATAATCAAGCTGCTCTAACTGATAGATTTTATGAAACCTATCAAAATATGTAGGCCGAAGTGCGTGATACATTTGCTGAAACAGTATTATCGCAAACAACTAATATTCAATAGTTAGGTGAAATGACTGGATTACTTACTACTGGTGTTGCTAATTTAGTTGAGGCTGGTCGTTTAGCTTCACTTGAATATCTCGCTTCAATGTAGGAAATTAATGAAGCTGCTGGTAGTACGATGCAAGATCTTGCTAATAATATTACAAGTGCCACTCAAGAAATTGATGTGGCATCTAGTGATAACGTAGATACTATTTCACAATTATCTGAAGTGGTTCAACAAGAATTAGTAAATGCGCTTGATTCTGCGATTAGTCAAGAAGAGCGTTTAGCTGAATCTATTGCAGCAACTACGGCAGCGATAGAGGAATAGACAGCGGCGCTTAATAATATGCTTCGAATTTTAAATGGGGCTTCTGGAGGTTCTATTGAGATAAATAGCAACCCATTAAATACACTTACTCAATCAGAAGAAAAATATGGTATTAATTAGCCAGCATATAATGAAAATGATTGGTTATTAAATAAAGAATTAGAAGAAATTTTTGACGCAGTTTATGATAGAGAAAAATGGGGTCAAAGTCATGGTGATTTCTTAGAAATGTATGGTGCTATGAGTGATTGGCTTACATTATTATAGACATAGGCTAGTAGTGCAATGCAAGGTTTTGGTAGTATTATGTCACCATATTATTAGACTCCAGAATCAGAAATATTAGAACAACAAGTTCATATTGAAGCTAATTTCCCAGGAGTTACTAATTCTTCTGAAATTGAAGAAGCATTTGAAAATCTTGTTAATAAAGCAGCTTAGTTCGCTAATAGAAAAAGGTAGGGTTAATATACCCTACCTTTTTTTTTATTGGCCAAATATGTATAATTTAGTAGGTTTTTTTCTTAAAAATTTATAGAAGATTTTTTGTGAAAAAGGAGAATGATATATGGCACAAACTAGTAATGAAATAACTGAAAAGCTATTTGAAGCTGTTGATACAATTATTGGCGAACGCATTAGCTCTTTGCCATATGATCAAACAATAGTAGCGCAAATTATAAATATTGATGACCATGCAAATGGTATTTATATAGTAACGCATGACTATAATACTGAATTTAAAGCTTATGCTGACTACACTGGCTTTTAGATTGGAGATTAGGTTTATGTCCGTATCCCAGAAGGAGATTATACTAAACAAAAAGTAATTACTGGAAAATATTTAGAAGGACTTATTACTGCGAGTGAGACACATAATATAATTTCGAGTGGTGACTAGAGCTATTATGTTTATGATAAAAATAATTTAATTCATTCTTATAATCAATGTAAAATTGATAGAGAAATAACTTTTTCATATTTTAATAGTATTGATGCTACTAAAACATGGAAAAATGTTATGAATACTTACAGTGGGGATCAAATGGATTATGAGCGTCCAAAAGCGATAAAAATTGTAGTAAATAAAAGTGAAGATATAACTGTTTATCTACATAAATATAGACCAAATCCAAAGAATGCTAATGAAGAATATTTTGCAGCTGAGCAAATTGGAGTTTATAAAGATTTTATTTAGGATATTGAATAGGGTGCTAGATTTATTCCAATATCTCCTAATTTTTAGTGGCATGAAGTTGACACTACAACAGCTTTTAATCCAAAAATAAAATATTATACTAGGATTGGAACCGATACTAGTAATTATGAATATATTTTTGCTGATATTGAAGAATTTGAAGAAGAAATCACTTATTATTGTTATTATGATATTAATTATCCAATTGAATTGTAGTTTTATAAAAAAATAAATACAAGTATATTAGATAATAGTATATTATCTAATTTTGAATTAATAGATGATTTATTAAATTTAGACGATGGAACATAGTTATATTATTATAATTCTGGAGAATTAGAATTGAAAATACCAAACTCTTTACCTATGATATAGTCAATGTCAATTTATTATAATGATGGCGTTCATATAAAATATACTATTGCTAAAGAATTTAAAGCGAATAATGCTAAAATACCTATTTATATATAGTTTTGTCCAATTGATGAAACATATAATGTTACTAATTCTGTTAATATTAGTTTTGGGTATTTAACAGAATTGAATGAAGAAATAAATGGTATTATTTAGTTAATAAGAAATACGCCTGATGGAGAAGATATTGCTTCAGCCATCTACACAGGAGATTATTCTTCTCCTGGAGTAATTAATGAAGGAGTTTCTTATTATTTAAAAATTTTATTACAAAATAAAAATGGTGATTTTATTAAAAGCTCTGATTTTAAATATAGATGGAGATATTTTAATTCGAATTCTAACTATTAGGATTTAGAAGATAATATTATTCCTATTTAGTTTAACAGTTTTAATACAAATATAGGATATTAGATACAAATTTTGACAGAAGATAATTCTGTTTATGAAACTTATTATTTTCCTTTAGCTTTTACTAATTCTTTATCTTATTATACAGAAATTCCTACTATAATAAGATATAATTAGCAAGGTATAAATCCTCAATATTATAATTCTACTATAAAACTTAGTAGTTATAATGTAGAAAATATAATTGATAATTATATTATTACTATTGCTAATAATAATATTGCACAAATTAGTAATAATATTTTACAAGTATATAATTATTATAATAAAGATGAAATTACTGGAATTATAATTTCTGATACTAATAATAATATTTTATGGTATTAGACTATTTTATTTATAAAAGATTATCAAAAAACTACTACAATAAATAGGCCAATCCCATTAAATACTGAAGCTAATCCTTCAGCGCAAGTTTTAGTAGCACAATCTACTGAATAGACTGGTTTAATTTTATTAAATAATAATAATATTCTTGAACTAAATTGTTATAATAATTATAAAAATCCAAATCGAATTTTTCATTTAGATTCTAGTGGTGGATTATAGATTGGTTATAATGATTTTACAATGACTGGACATATTACAGAAGGTTCAACTTATTTAGAAAATTTAAATAAAGAAAAATTTAATGTTGGAAATAATTTATTACCAGTATATTTTGCGAATGGAATTCCAGTAAAATTAAATCCAATTGGTAGTAGTAAAGCATTTATTTATTTAGCAGAAGAAGGATTATCTTCAAAAACTATTTTTGATACTAATAATAAACTTATAGCAAATTTTGCTACAAGTCATATTATTTTTGTATCGGCAAATAAAACTTTAGCTGCAGCAGATAATGGAAAATTTTTAAGATGTACAGATACTTTAACAATTACATTACCAAATTTAACTAATAATCCAGGTTTTGAATGTGAAGTTTATTTTGATACATCTAGTGATAACAAAAAATTAACATTTTAGGCTGCAGGTAGTGTTAAATTATATTGTATGGATGTTCCAGAAGGCGCAACAAGCTTATGCTGTGAAGATCCTCGTGGTATTATTGTTTTAAAATATGTTGGAACTGATCATTGGTTATTAGCTGGATCAGTTGAAGAAAATACATAAGAGAGAAAGGAGATATTGTTTATATGGCAACCAAATTATATCCTCCTCAAATAGATGGTATTTTGCCTGCTTTTTATAAAAATTATACAGAAGATGGCGAAGTAAAAAATGCGGCAATTGCCATTCCTTTTGGTATGAACAGAGCTGTTACTTTGGAAGAAGTGTATAAGTTATCTTTACGCTTAAAAACAGTATCTACTAATACTATTATTTATGTTGGAGAATGCGATAGTTTTGATAGAACAGAACTAATTGCCTATTTTACAATAGATAAAGAAACCGCCGAAAAACTTAATGAAGGTTAGTTTTATAAGGGATAGGTAGCTTTTATTAATAGAAATGAAATAGATGAAACAAAAGTTGTTGGATATTATAGTACAGTTGGTACTATTAAATGTGTAGCTAAACCAAAGGTAACTATTGGTGGCTATGACCCTCTATAGATTAATACTTTTATTTAGGAATTCATCGGAGAATATCAACAAAATACTAATTTTGGTGATAGTACTGAAAAAGTTGAAACTTATGAATTTAATTTATGGGATAATACTAATTAGTTAATTTTATCTTCTGGTGAATTATTACATAATTCTGCTGATGATATTTCTAGTTCTAGTTCAACAGATGTATTTAAAATTTTCCATGAAATCAATCAAGGAGAATTGTATTATATTCAATATACTGTTACAACTTTAAATAATTTACATATTTCTAGTCCTTTATATAAAGTTATGCAAGGAACTTCAGTTGACATTCAATATCCTTTAAAATTATATGGAACAAATAATTATGAAGAAGGATATATTGAATTAAGACTTGATGGAGAATTAAATGATTAGGGTGTTGAAAAAGTTTGCACTGGTACTTTTTTAATTACTCGTGGTAGTGAAATTGATGATTATTTTGAGTGGGATGAAATCATAAAATTTAATATGGAAGGAAAATTACCTTCTAGTTATAGTTTTAGAGATTTTACCGTGGCTTAGGGTATTAAATACAAATATCGTATTTAGCAATATAATCAATATGATTTATATTCTAATCCAGTTTATATGACATATTCTTGGAAAGATTATAAAAATGAAATTTGTGAACAATCACAAATTGGACAACAAAAGGAAATTTTAGCTGATTTTGAAGATATGTTTATCTATGATGGAAAAAGACAGCTAAAAGTAAAATACAATCCAAAAGTTTCTAGTTTTAAAAATACTATTCCAGAATAGAAAATAGAAACAATTGGTAGTAAATATCCATTTATTTTTAGAAGTGGACATGTTAATTATAAAGAATTTCCAATTTCAGGATTAATTTCTTTTAATATGGATTCTGCAATGTTGTTCTTGACTGAACAGGAATTATTAGAAGCTAAATTATTAGAACCAACTTATGTGCGTCATAGTAGTGGATATGAAAAATTATAGGAATTAACTTAGAAAGAATAGGATACTATTCCTAATTCTTTATTAGGTCATGAAAGCTATTGGAATGCCCAAGCACATAAAAACGCAGACAATGAAACTTATTATACAGTATGGCCTGCAGAAACTCTTCAAGTTTTAAATAAAGAAAAAAAAGTATGGCAATCTGGTTCTGAATATGTCTATAATAATTGGTTAGACTTGTCGGTTAGGACAGATAAAAATCTTACTACTGAAAATTTAATGGGTGAAAGATATTTTAAATTAAAAGTATTAGATTGGTTAACTGATGGGTAGGTTAAATTATTCCGTTCTCCAGGAGAAGGTAATTATTTAGTTCGCATACTTAATGTATCTTTATCTCCATAGGATTAGTTAGGAAGAATGTTACATACATTTACTGGTACTTGTTATGAGATGGATGAATTGAATTATAGTAATTTAATTCATTATGGAATTGTGACTGAAAATCTTTTTACTTTAATGGAAATGCATTGGGGTAGTATTTATATTAATCAATATATTGCTAACAAAATTACCCCATGGGCTGATTTCATTGATGAAGAAAAAAATCCATAGACGTTAGATAATTGGAATAGATATTATTTACTTCCATTAGAAAGTGAAACGGTAATAGGATTTGAGTGCACTGATTTTGCACCTGGAGATAAATTATGGATTACTTATACTGGAGCCGATGATGATGAAGTAGTTATTATTGGGGAGACAGGCGCTTATTCTTATATGTTTGATGATCGCACAATTGAAAAAATTGCATTTATGCCAAATCCAGAGTTTGGATCTTTAGTAGATTTTTCTCGAGTTATTAATTATTGTTATGAAGGTATTCAAAATAGAAAATTTGATACTGTAAAAAATATATTCGGTCATACAGAGCTTTCTAAATAGTATGTAGGCCCATATGATGATGTGTTTGAACAATATAAATTATATACTGGGGAAGGTTTAGAAAAAAGAGCTATTTATGATGTTAAAGAAGATCAAGACTACTCACAAGAAGAGGAGTTTCTTAGTATTAAAGAATAGATTAAACGTCATCCAAATATTATTTTAAGTGATAATGCAGGAGGGTATACGGCAAAATTTGATACTATACAAGTGGAAATTTTACACGCATATCGCCGTCCTTTAATTCCTGTATTTGCTATTGGTTAGTTTGAATTACAAGAAGATGAAGTTATTACTCCTGTTAAATTTGCGCTTACTCCTTTTGGTAATGGATATGTCAATTATAATAGTGTGTATGGACCTTACTATTATTTAATAGACAGAGAAGACATTCAAGATGATGATATTTTAGTCTATCAAAAGAATGGAGATACTTATCAAATAGTTGATCCTGATGTAGAAACTGGAGAATACCCTTCAGATATAGATTTATATATTTGTGAAGATTAGATTAGAACTATTCCATCTGATGTAATGAACCATATTTTAACAGAGAATAAATATTATATAAATCAATATGATTTAGAAAATATTAATTTTGCACTTGATGATGAATTAGGAACTCCATTTTCTAATTTTGAAATTTATCAAGTATTTGTGCCGGTTGGAACAGGAGATCAAATTAGTTGGTAGGCATTAGATTATTATTATGATGTTTATTATAAAACATGGCGCAGGACCTATGAGCCTACTTTTAGTATTAATGCTACTAATTCTAATGAAGGAATAGTACATATAGAAACTGTTGAAACTAATGCTCCTCTTCCAAATTATTTAGTATCTAAATTTGATAAGAATAAAATTGAAAGAGTTATTGCATTAGAGCAAGGAATTAATAATTTTGTAACGACATTTACGCAAGATTTAAGTGATACTGATATTATTGATATGTCTGACATAGATGATATTATTTTTACTCGTTTAGGAAAAATTGATAAATTAGAAATTGGAAATGGAGTAATGGTCGAATTGACTTTTTAGTTATAGATTATTGACTATGCTATTGAAGACGACAATAATATTGTTAGAGGAAATAAAGCTATTTATCTAGAACTAAAAGAAAATTATAATAAAAAATTAGCTGATTATTTTAGTATATCGAGTGATACTGGACAAGAAGAATTAGAACAAATGATTGCTGATTTAGAAGATTAGATTTTAGCAATAGCAGAAAATGTAGATACTAATTATATTGCAGAAGATGGAACTTTAGATATAGATAATAATATAGATAGTAATGGAGTCCCAATTATTAATGGATCTAGTGATTCTAATTATGCAAAAATTATTAACAGTACAACTGAAGCAAAAGAAGAAGCTATTGAGCCAAAGCCATTAAAACAATAGTTGATTATTTCTGGTACAAAATGTTTTAATGATATGTTAAAAGGATGGGTAGATGAAGAAGGAAAATCACATTATGGTTTATTATAGTTACATCCTTTTGATTTTTCTAACTCAATTAGTGATATAAGAACTAATTTAGGAAAAATTAATAGAGCTACTTCTTCAAATAGAATAAAATATTTTGATTTTTTTGTAAGAGCAAATATTAATGAATATAGTCTAGAACGTCCATTAACAACGTCTGAAACATTAAATGGAAATTAGATTGTTACCAATATAGATTGGTGGCCATATCGAGCAGTGCCATTTGAGTATATAACAACTAATCCATATAAAGCTGGTTTATTATATGGCAATAAACAACAAGAAGATGGGACAATTACAATAATTGAACCAGATAATTCTTATTAGTTATTTGATTTACACGATCCATTTTTTAAAAATACTATGGCAGCATTGTTATTTAGAATTGATGATGTAAAAAATAAAAATAAATTAGTATTTTATAATGCAAATACTTGTCCTATTATTACACAAGAAACTGAAGGATAGGACTCAAATAGATATTATACATATTAGACAGAAGCTCTTGAAAGAATAGATAATTAGAATATAGCAGAGATTGTTTCTGATTTTATGAGCTTATAGGATTTTGTTGATAAAATACAAAATCAAATTAATATTATTAATACATTAAATAGTGGTCTTCCTGATGGTGAAACATTATAGACAAGAGATGATATGGTATATCATTTAGACAATATAAAAAATAACTATATTGATTTATTATATTTATTAGTTCATTCTCCATATATTTCAACACAAAATATATTAAATCCATTTTTGACAAAAAATGGATTTGAAAATGCTTTTTAGAATCCAGTAGAAATTGATTATGCTAATAATAGAGAAAGTTTAGAAACAATTTTATTAACATTGAAACCTTGTGACATTGCTGTTGATTTAGAACAAGAATTAGCTAAATACATCACAGTAAAATATATTAAATATATAAATGCTGGAAATTTTGAAAATGTTTTAGTATATTATATAATGATAAATAATACCCCTATACCAGTTTTTCCAATTAAAGAAAATAATATTGATAAAGTATTTTTTGATAATAATACTTATTAGGTTTATAAAGACAATTCAAATAATACTTGGTATATTTAGAATGTATAGCTTTCAAATGGCTCAACTATTGCTCGATTAGATTTATATGTGAATAGACCAATTTATTCTGGTGAATATTTAAATGGTATTTCAGATACAGAGATTAGTTATAGTTTAGAACATGGTATTTCAACAAATACAGTTATAGAAACAAGTATTTAGGAGTAGTTAAAAGAAAAATTTATTCTTAAAGATAGTTAGAATTTCTTTGCAAACAAGGTCGGTCGATTTGTTGAAGCTCATGATGATTTAAATATTCAAATTAATGAATTAATTATGAACTGGGTTATCCCATATTATAAATCTAAAATAATCACACGCTTAAAAGACGACGAAGCCAAGACCGTTCCATCTGGTTATGAAAATCAATCAGTACGTGATTATATAGAAGCATTAAATTAGTAGATTACTACTTTAAGTAATAGTATAAATGTATGGGATTTAGTGTTTGAAGAAACTGGAAAACTTATTAGAGAAACTGATCCGGAAGACTATGATAAGATAGAGGATTTGAAAGAATTATATAATACAGCTAAATATAATAAATAGATTAAAGAATAGGAAAAGGCTGAAGTATAGTAGATATTAAATACTTTTATGCTTAGTGATATTTATAAATATTGGGCAAAATTATAGAATGAATATCAAATTTTTAATAATGCTATTTTTCCTGAATATGACACTAGTTATAGGAATGCTTTAGCTGCTTATTATAATAATGAAAAAATTTATTTAGAATTATTTACTTTATTAGTAGATTTATTAGTTAGTTCTGATGAAAATAAAAAAGAAGAATTAACTTTTAATATTGCATCTGATAATTTTTATTCAAATGCAATTTCTGTAACTAATAAAATTTTAGAGTATACTAATAGAACTCAATATGCTTCTATTTATTCAAATTATAAAGTTGATTTGCTTAATACTAATAATGATACAATAATCATTAAATTAGATTATTTTGCTTTAAAAGATCTAATGGCCGAATTAGCTCCCCCTCCTGGTCAACAAGGAATAACAGATATTAATAATTTTAATATTGATGAATATGCTGAATTGTTAGAAATTTATAAAACAGCTATTGTTGATTTAAATAATAGATATAAGCTAATGGAAACTGAAATGGAAGAAATTACTAGTATTTATCAAGGGCGAGCAAGTTTTATTGAAAGTTTAGACGCAATTATTGAGAAATATCAAGATTTACTTGAACAAGGAAAAACTGAATTAAGAAAACTTTTAAATAGATTAAAAAAATTAAAAACAGATTTAGTAATAATAGATATCAGTAATGCTCCTTCAACAGAAGAGATTGAAGAAATTTGGAATGCATTAACTAAATATTTATTATGCTTAGAAAAATATTATATTCAAGAGGTAGAAAGGAGATATGAAATATGAAAAATCCATTATTAGATTATCAATTTCTTCATGCTCTTGATGCAAAACGAAATCGTGTAACATATGCACGAATTACTAGTTTAACTCTTGATAATCTACCTGTTGAACGTATTGAAGGTGTATTTACTGGAGGATCTGTCAGTATTGATGGATCCTCCGCAGTACGCCGCATTTGTAATCTTACCATGACTACAAAAAATTTAAATATGAATAATATTTATTGGGGACTTACTACACGCGTAAAAATTGAAATAGGTTTAGAAAATAATTTAGTAGAATATAAACAATATCCAGATATAATTTGGTTTCCTCTTGGAGTTTATATTATTACTGATTTTAAAACATCAAATCAAGTAAATAGTTATACTATTACTTTATCTGGAAAAGATAAAATGTGTTTACTTAATGGTGATGTTGGAGGTAATTTTAATGCTGAAACTGATTGCGGCACTGTCGATTGGCAAGACCCAAAAACAGGCGAATGGCATTTAAAAAGTAAACTGACTATTTCATAGATTATTTATAATTTAGTACATGAATATGCTCAAGAATCTGATGATTGTATTATTATTAAAGATATTGAAAAAGGATTAGAAATTTTAAGAAACAATTCTCAAAATAATATTTATATAGTAGAACGTGTTGACACACAAGAATATGTAAGTGTATTTTATAAAGAGTCATTAGATACAAGGTCTACTTCTGGTATTACTTTAGCAGATGATACTCCAGCAGATTATAGTAATTTATCATATATTTAGTTTGAACCAGATGATAAAAATAAAACTTATTATCTTACTGAAAATATGAGTTATAGTATGCCAGAAACTGATTAGGACGGCAATATAGTAATTCGGCATGAAACAATTGCAGAGGGTGCAATTGTTGATTTTAATATTTTAGAATATAGTGATAATTTTGTTTTTAAACCTACAACAGATGAAGATGATATTGGTTTAATTACAACTGATCCTTATGCAATATTTACTAAATTATGTTATTATGATAATAAAGAATTAATTTATTGTGTAGTTATAAAAATTGCTCCTCAAGAAGATGCTGGATATAAAATGTTAGATATTTTTTATCCAGATGAGTTAATCGCAGCGCCTGGTGAAACAGTTGTATCTATTTTAGATAAAATTGTTAAAGCTTTTGGTGTTTATGAATATTTTTATGACCTTGAAGGTCGTTTTGTTTTTTAGGCAAAAGAAACATATGTTAACACTGCTTGGAACGCAATAGTAAAACGCGATGATGAAACTTATATTGATCCATCACAAGTTAATAAATATGTTCAATACAATTTTGAAGGTAGTAATTTAACTACTGCATATCAAAATTCTCCAAATATGGGAAATATTAAAAATGATTATACAGTTTGGGGAAAAAAGAAAAATAGTTCAAATCGTGATATTCCTATACATATGCGTTATGCAATTGATATTAAACCATATTTTTATAAATCATTTACTGGTGATATATATGTTACTAGTAAAGAATATTATGATTTATTTATAAAAGAAATTGAAGCAAGTTAGTCAAATTATCGTAAGCATCCATTACCAGATACGTTATAGAAAACAGATCCAATTTCTTGGTGGCATATTTAGGATTGGTATGATTGTTATTTAGATATCACAGGAGAATATCCAACAAAATCTTTAAAATATTATCAACGAACAGATGCAACTGGATTTAGTGGTAGATTATATTTTCCAACTATGAATAATCCTAGTTTAATTATTGCTACAGAGCCTTATCCATCTAATTTAGAAGAAATCGGATCTATTGTAGAATATATTGGATCTACTCCTATTTTTATTTTTGATATGGTTGGAGATTTTCCTGTATTAATGGGATATGGAAATAATAATAATAATCATTCTTCTGCTTTTTAGCATAGATTCAATAATTGTTAGCATACCTTATAGTGGTTTTTAGAAAAAGCTAATACACAAAATTATAATAGTTATATTTATTAGCCAATTATTCCAATAGATGCTATGCAATAGTAGCTTGATGAAGAAGCTAAAATGAAAGCAGAATTAATCAATGGAAATAGATTACATATTGTTGATTGGCGCGAAATTATTTTTTAGATGGCAAAAGATTATTATCAACATCATTTAGAAGATGATTTTAGTATTAAATTAAGAGATAACAATATTATAAAAACATTAGATTTAAATTTATGCCCTAGAGGTCGCACCGGTTATGAACAATATTATCATGATATTGAAGGCTTTTGGAGAACTTTATATTTACCTCCATATGATAATACAAGTAGAATTTTTACAACTTTAGATGCATATGATATTACTGATACTGATGCTTACTATAATGAATCATCGGTTATGGAAATTGTTAATAAAAATTTAGTTTTAACAGATAATAGTGTAGATAAAGAAAAACTTGTTGAAAATTTAAAATAGAATTATTTATATTGGAATAAAAAAGTTTTTTCTGATCCAGCTACTCTCTATTTTTGGTTTGATTTTTTTAATGCTGAATCATTAGGTTTAGGTCCTTTTTCTGTCCCGGCTATTGGAGCTCGGCCAAAAGTAATTAATAATGATAAGGTAAAATCTATTATATATAAGGGAATTCCAAATATTATTTATTCTGCTACAGATGAAGAATATGAGGAAGCCAAAAAGAATTTCCCAGGATATGAACATTTTTAGATGGGAGGAACGGCTGATAAACCGGGTCTTGTTACTTATGCTAAAGATGTATTAATTAAAAAATCAGGTATTGAAACTTCTTCAAATAAATATACTGCAGTTAAGAGTAATGCAATTTTTGATTCTAAACAAGTATATTATGTGTTTGATTTATAGAAACAAACCTATGTTGAAGTAAAGATTAATGGTTTTGAAGAAGGAATTGTTTATTATACAAAAGAAACTGAAATTACTACAACTTATAATTTTTAGTTATTAACTCGTAGTAATCGAAGCATTACTGCTCAAGAAGAAATAGATGATGCATTATATAATTTTAGTTATTGTAATGAAACAGTAACAATTAATACTGTACCTATTTATTATCTTGAACCTAATACAATTATTTCAGCAAAAGATGAATAGAGAGTTGTTAATGGATATTATATTATGAATAAAATAACTGTTCCATTAACATACAATGGGACAACATCCATTACGGCAATTAAAGTCCCAGAGAGAATTTATTAAGGAGGAAAAGGATAATGACATCATTGGAGAAATTAAAGATAAAACAATTTCGTTTTTATGAAAATGGCTCATCTAAAAATGCGCCTGCTGTTGAAAACTATAATTTCTATTGCACTGAAACATCATTTACCCAATATGCTCCTATATAGCAGTTAGGCATTCAAACTTTACCTGGGACCAAATTTTATTTAAATCAAAGTGTTGATCCAATTATTGTTGGAGGCACTGGTATTTATGAAATTGATTTACGTAATACGACTGCTATTTTAGGATCAATTAGATTTGATTAGCAAAGCATGATTTCAATTAATAATAATCCAAATGGATTTTTATTAATGGATTTTGTTTATAGTGGGGAGGTTTGATTTAATTGAGTTTTTATGGTAATGTAAAAAGAATTGGATCAAGCACTTTCCAATTTGATCGAGTATATAATAATCGTGTAGAAATGGATTCTAATATATCTACAGATGGAGTATATACTGGTCGTTATGTATTAATAGAATATGGTGAACGCTATAATGTTAATCCATAGACACATGAACGAATTGAAAATCAACTTTATGTAAATAATGTTAATAATGATATATCACACTATGGAAGTACTTATGATTCTACTGTGTGGCAAAAAGTTTTTACCACATATACTGATTAGTTGACAAATAATACAACTTTTCATGAAAAATATATTATGGTAGCTGAACTTAATGCTCTTGTTCCTAAATTAGAACTAATTGAAGACCCAAGTGCTACATTAAAAACAGCCGGCGGTGGAAGCGATGAGCTCTCTCCTTTGTATTATGGAGATAATAATCAATTATTACATAATGTTAGTGAAATTGCTGCAAATAGTCCATATTTTGATGAAATTTAGGACACTGAATTAACATATAAGTTACATATGCCTAAACCCCTTGAACTAGATGTTAGTAAAGATGTAGATTATCATCAAAATAAATTTAATATATATCAATCATTTTTTGATGAAGAAGAAGAAAATACTGATCCAAGTAAAGCCGCAGGCAATTTTATTGGTTGGAAACCAGTTATAGAAAATGAGGATGACCAACCAACAGTTAATGCTGAAACTGGTAAATTAGAAATATTAAGAGATACTTCATTTTCAAAATATGCCTTAAATATGTATCTTCCTGCTTTTGGTGATATTTTAGGTATGTTATATGATACTTTATTTGGTAAGGCAGCAGTTGACGGTGGTATTAGACCTTATTTTTATAATAATGGTTTAGTCGATATAGATTAGATTGCTAATATTGATAATAAAACAGCTTTAAATGATCATAGTGATATTAGTAAAATATTAGCTAATAATTCGGAAGGCCTTGCTGGCGTATTAAATGCGCTTTTTGCTGATTAGAGTGTTCCAGGAGAGACAAGATATTATGTCTCTGCTGACTGGTTAGCAAAAAATACAGATGATAAAACTAATGTGCCTGGTATTGTAAATAAGCCAAAAGTAGTTTTTAACTCTAATGAACAATTAGAATAGATATATAATCATCATTATTATATTGATTTTTCTAATTGGGAGTTAGCAAATATTTTTATTTCAAAAATTTAGGTTATTGGAGCTACTGTTTCTCCTCCTTCAAAATTTAGTATAACAACTGAAGATTTTAATAATAATGAAGTTATTGTTGTATGGAATAGGACAGCATTGACAGAAGATGACATCATTAGTGATACTAATCATGAGGCAAAAAAATGGATTCGTGTCAATATTGAGCTTGAGGATTTTGCAGCTTCTACAATAGAAGAAATAATAGCAGATAATTTTTCTGCAAATAATATTGTTCTCAATGGAAGAATAATTACATTATGGATAAATGGAGATAATAGTGGTGATATAGATTATCAATCAGATATAATGTTTGAAAAAACATTTACAATAAAAACTCCATCTCCAAAAAATAGTTCTACCTTTATAGTAAAAATTCAAAAAGGGCCAGAACAAAATAATGGAGCATAAATATTTTTTTAGTAAATAATGGAGATAAAATTTTTGGAGAAAGGAGATTAATATGCCTAATTATGTAAAATTTTAGCGTGGTTCTCAAGCTGCTTATACTAGTTTATTAAATAGTGCCAATAAAGGTGAAGCCTTTTATGATACTTTATATTTTATATATGATAGTAATAATAAAGCCGCTGGTGGCACTTTATATTTAGGAGATATTTTAATAGGTGGCGCAGGACAAGTTGGAGCGACAACCTTAGCTAGTTTATCAGATATTGACTTAACTGATTTAGCCGCAGGGTCTTTCTTACAATATAATAATATAAGTTAGAAATGGGAAGCTGTTGATCCAGATGATTTTAGTTTTAGTTCTAATGTAAAAATTGGAACATTAGGAGAGAATGAAACTGTCGCTTAGGCTTAGGCAAGATTATTACCAAGCCCAAATGAAGGCGACATCGTTATTATTGATGGTGAGCCTTATATTTATGCTGGTTCAAGCAGTGGGTGGACTCCATTAACATCTGAAGATTTAAGTTCTAAAGTAACTACTTTAGCAACTAGAGTAAGCACTTTAGAAAATAGAATGAACAATGTAAATCATTTAACCTATTCTGTCGTTGGTAGTTTAAATGATATAGATACTGCTATTTTAAATCCTACAGCTGATTTAAATAGAACAATCTTTTTAGTGCCAAGTAGCTCAGGGGTCTTAAATGACAGCTATGATGAGTATATGGTTGTTAATTAGAATGATACAATAGTTAAAGAGCGTTTAGGTTCTGTAACCGCTCCAGATATGTCTAATTATGTAACTACAACTTAGCTCAATACTGCTATTGGTAATCTTGAAACTAGTATTGCAAATACTTATGTTTCACAAAGTTCTTTTAATACTACTATTGGTTCTTTACAAGATGATATTACTGATATTGAAGCTGATATTGTAGTAATAAAAGATAGCTTAGAATGGAAAGCCATTTCTGGCTCATAATTTTAAAATAAAGGAGAGAATAACATAATGGCTAATGTTGCTTTTAGACGTGGTAATCAATCTACCCTTCCACAAAATGCCGTTGATGGTGTATTTTATTATACCAGAGATACACATAAGTTATACGTCGGCGATGGAACCACAATGGTAGATTTAACCCATTTTGTTAACTATGTAGATAGTCAAAGTGATTTAAATAATGTCACCGCCAGACCTGGTGATATGTATTATATTACAAATGATAATATTTTATGTATTAAAAATGCGGCTGGTGTAAATCCAGCTTGGACACAAATTAATCCTGATACTAGATTAGCTTCTGCTGATAATGCTGTATCCCTTAGTGAAACTACAGTTGATGGAAAAAAGAAAGTTACTGTAACTACATCCGTATCTGATACAGGTGCTACTCCAGCTACAGCAACAGGTAATTTTAGTATTATTGAAGGTAATAGTAATGTCCATATTACTCGTAATGGTAATACAATTACTATTTCTACTGACAATAGTTCAGATGACCACACATACACTTTAGGTACTGTTTCTAATAGTACTACTGGTGGTACTGTAAAATTAACCGAAAAACTTGGTGGTACTGAAACTCAAAATGGTAGTACACAAATTAATTTTGTTGGTACTGGTGATGTTACTGTTACCAGTAGTGGTTCAACAGGAACTGGAGCAAATACTGTTACTATTGATGTTCCTACTCAACATATTGCCAATGGCTTAGCATTTAACAGTAGTGGTGTTCTTACTTCATCTGCTGAATTAACCACAAGTGCCAATTCTAATAGTTCTGTAACTCCTACTATTAAATATGGTAAACCCGCAACATCAGGCGGAGCTCAACCAGAGAGCTCTGTATTTGTTAGCGGTAATGCTTCTTTAGATGTTTATACAACTGGACAAGTTGATACATTATTAAGTGGTATTCAAGCTTCAATGGATGCTATGACTTATAAGGGAGCCATTGGAGCTAGCGCAGCACAAACCTTATTAGCCGGAACAGCTGGTAAAGTTGGTGATACTTATAAAGTTAGTGAAGATTTTACTTATGGTTCTGGTGCCAACGCTGAATCTTTCAAAGCTGGCGACTTAATTATCGCTAAGGGCACAGACGATAATGTAACTTGGGATCACATTGCTTCTGGTGATGATCAAATGGTTGGTGGCGCAGTCAATGCTGCTTATTTCCAAGTAAAAGATAATCTTGCTGACCAAAGTTTATTAAAAGTAAATCTTAATGAACAAGCTTCTAGTGTAACTAATAGAGCAGCTATTACCGTTACTGGTACTGTTAATAATGCAGGTAGTAATGGTGTTGGTGCCGAAGTTACTTATGTATTTGCTCATGGTGATGCAGGAACTGGTACTGCTCAAGCTTTCACTACTACTGCTACAAACATGACTTCTTCTAATCCAACTACTGCTAGTGGATTAAATTAGTCTGTTAATGTAATGAGTATTAGTGGTATTTCTTTAGACGATGCAGGACACGTTGCAAGTATTACTACAAGTAAATATGCAATTCAAGATACTCACAACCAAATTCAAAGTGTTAGCACCTCTGCTTCTGTCAGTTCTAATGCCGGCACCTATGGAATTACTGTTTCTAATACTGATGGTGATTCTGCAAGTGCATCATTTATTTTAAAGACTAGTACTACTACTCCTACTACTGGTGGTGGGATTCAAATTAGTAGACCTTCTGGTGCTGCCACTAATGAAATGTATATTGATTTTGTTTGGGGCGAGTTTTAATTTATAAGGTCAATCTTGTATAAGAGATTTTGATTAAAATTTATATTCTATGAAGGAATATTATTAAGGGTAAGGACTATATTCCTTACCCTTATTTTTATTATATTTTTTGGAGAAAGGAGCGCATAAAATGGCAGAAATTTTTAAGCCTATTAGAGGATCACAAACTGCAATTAATCGTTATCCAATAGTAGAGGGCCAAGTTTTATTTGCTTATGATTCTGGTCGTATCTTTTTAGATAAAGATGGAGTAAGATATACTATGAGCAGTAAAGGTGGTAGTGGCGGTGAATCTGGTGGCATGGGTATTATTTATGCAAATGGCAGTAATACTCAAATTATCCCTGAAGATTTAAGCGAACACGAACCTGTTAATTTTTTAATGGACTTGGCTGCATTAGAGGATCCTATTGCGCCAGATGTAGATAACTTAATTTTAAATTCTGATGGTAGATTTTTTAGAGTATTAGGTTATAATGCTGCTACTGAAAAAATTAGTGTTAAACTATTAGCAGTCAGCGGCTCTGGTGGCGGTGGCTCTGGTGGTGGAACTGCAGAAAGAGATGTAGATATCAGTTGGGATAATAACACAATTGCAACTGGTCACATTTTTATTTATAAACAAGATTATAATGTAAAATTTATTCCTACAACCACGGCAGCCGGTGATATTAATTGTAATGTAACATTTAATATTATTAATAATGATACTGGTGAAATTAATTCTATTACTAAAAATAATCTTCCAAGTGGAGTAGAATTTGATTTTAATACATCTGTTTTACCAGAAAGTTCTAATATTACATTGTAGATTATTGTTACCTCTGATAACTCTCAATATAATTATGGCTTAGGCTATCAAAGAAATATTACTGGTTTACGAGTAATTAAAATGGAACTTGAAAAACCAGTTGCTAATACTTATTAGCCATTGGTAAAAAGCGATGATTTATCTGGTCAACTAACCTTAACTTATCGTCCCATTGGTGATAGTTCATTACCATTTACTTTACACACTTATGTTGATAAAACTGAACTTGGAACAGGTAAAAACATTCCTTCTTCATATTTAAATCAAACCGTAACAGAAACCATCCCAAGACAAGAACATGGTGTGCATACAATTAAATTTGTAATGACTACCGTTATCAATGGAGAAACAATTTATTCTAATGCCATTGAGTATGAAGGAGCTTGGGCAACCACAGGAGAAACTAGACCTATTATTTGGATAGGTTCTTATGATAAAACTGTTGTTAATTACGAAAATTCTTATATTAAATACATGGTATTTGATCCAGTGAATTATAGTAATGGTATGCCAGCTGAAGTACATTTATTAAAAGATGGTACAGAAGTATCTCAAATAGACGCAACTTATAGCGATGATGATTGGTTAGTATGGGATATTTCAAACTTATATACAGTAACAGAAAATTAGACTATTACTCCTAATATCTTTTCTATTACTTGTGGTGGTACTAAAGCTAATATTATTGTTAATATTACTACTGAAGGGTCAAGAGATTTAGGATTAGCAGCCGACACTAATTTAATTTTAAATATGACTACCGCTGGTCGCTCCAGTAATGAAATTAGGCGTAACAGAGGAGTATTTAAAAGTACTGTTAATACTAATACTATTACAGCTACTTTAAATAATTTTAACTGGTAGAATAATGGTTGGAAAGATAGTGATGGTGTAGATAAAAACGGTGTTGATAGTGGTGCCTATTTATCTATTGCAAATGGTGCTAGTTTATCTATCGCTATGGCAGGAAATGGTTTAATTCTAAATGGTTCAAAAGATTATAGTTTTGAAATTCGTTTTAGAGTTAAAAATGTTCAAGAATATTCTACATTAGTAAAGGTTGTTCCTAAATATTTCTATATGGTTCCAGATCCAAATCATCCTGGAGAATGGATTCCTACTTATACCATTTCTGTAAGTGGTGAAGATGAAATTATAACAGGTGATTCTTTATTTGAATCTGAAATTATTGCAAATGGTTTTAAAATTGGTTTAGATAAATATGGTAACTTATTAATGGATGAAGCTAATAGTATTAAAACGACTGAGTCTCACAATGGCGTTATTTGTAGATGGCTTGGTGGTAATACCGATGCCGATTTTGGTTTCTGTATTGGCACACAAGAAGCTTATTTTAGAACTCCATCTGGAGTAACTAATGTAAGATATTGTGAAAATGAAGTTATTAATTTAGCAATGGTAGCTTCAAAAACTGATAATTTATGTTATATTTATTTAAATGGTATTTTATCAGGTGCTGTAGCTATGCCAACTGGCACTGGTTCAGCTTTTACAATTAATTCTCCATTTACATTTAATTCTGATTATTGTGATTTTGATTTATATAGATTTAGAATTTATGAATTAGGTTTAACTATGCCTCAAGTAATTCATAATTATTTATCTGATATGCATAGTATTGTATTATATGACTAGAATCAAATTACAAATCCATTAGACCCAACAGCATTATCTTATCCTTTATTAGTACAATATAATGAAAATCATAGAGACATGCCTTCAATGCCTTATGCAACATGGCAAATTACAGATGGTACAGATGAAATGTTATCTTACAAGAAAGGTAATAATAGAGCTGCTACTGTAGAATTTGTTAATCCTCCATTAGATATCGCATTAGAAAATGAAGAGATTACTCCATGGTTTTATTATACTCATTGTCCAAGTTTTTATGCAGAAAAAGTTGATTTAAATGTTCAAGGTACTTCTTCATAGAAATATCCTCGTCGTAATTATAAATTAAAATATAAATCTGCAAAAAATACTTGGGTTTATACGCAAGGTCCACTTGCTGGTTATCCATTAACTAGTGATTATTATTTCCTTATTAGCACAGGTGAGCTTGTTACTAAAGAAGTTCGTAATGAAGAGACAAATGAAATTGAGATTGTTCCAATTGATGAAGCTGATTATAATTCTGCAACAATGAAAAAATTAGCTAAAAAATATCATATGGATACAGAAGATTTTGGTACTAATAAGTTCACTTGGAAGATTGACTATATGGAATCTTCTGAAACGTATAATACTGGTTTTGCTAACTTAATGGGTAACTTAATACATCCATTATACACAAAGCATCCTCTTGATGATTTGAATTAGGGAATTGACACTAGTGATATGAGAACGACTGTTTATGGATTCCCTGTACTTACATTCCATAAATATTCTAATGGTCAATATGAATATGTTGGCAAATACAATATGAATCTTGATAAAGGTTCTAATGAATATTATGGTTTTGAAGATAAAACACCACATCCATTTGTTCCTTTAAGAACAAAAAAAGTTCTTAATAAAACTACAAATGAATATGAAGATGTGGAATATAGACCAACAATAGCTGAAATTGCTGAATGCTGGGAATTAAAAGATAACCAAGGTAACTGGTGCTCATTTAAATATCCTGATGCAGCCTCTCGCGCAACTGGTTTCATGACATTAAAAGAAGGAACCAGTGGAGATTCAGCTCAATTAGAAATTTTAAATCACTATGAGTATCGTTATAGTTATTATGGAGATCAATTAGATGCAGCATATGACTATACTGGATTTACTGACCCAGATACACAAGTGACTTATTCTAATAATGGTCAAATTAATACTTATTTATATGAGAAACATCGTAATTTTGAGAAATTATTTAATTGGTTAGATTCTACTAACACTGATACTGCGACAAATGAAACTTTAAAAGATGAAAATGATAATCCTAAAACTGTTACTTATTAGGTTTCTGCTGTAAGCGATGATGCTACTGTTACTTATACTGAAATTTCTAGCGGTTTATGGAATGCCGTGTTCACAGCGGATACTAAAGAATATCGTAGACAAAAATTTAAAGCAGAATTATCAAGCCATCTTGATAAAGAATATTGCTTAACTTATTATGTTTTGACAGAATTATTACTTTGTTATGACTCTCGTGGTAAAAACTGCATGATGGCTACTTTTGGACCACAGCGTGAAGGTGGAGAATATATTTGGTATCCTATTTTCTATGATATTGATACACAGTTAGGTCTTAATAACTCTGGTGCTTACTTATGGGATTATGATGCAGATGTTACAAAAGATAATTTATTCTCTACTCCTACAAGTGTACTTTGGAATAACTTATATGATTTATTTTATGATGAGATTGTACAAAAGTATAGAGTTCTTCGTGGTGTTTCTAATCCTTCTAGTGATGATGAAGTAATTAATGGCTCATTAACATATGAAAATATTGTTGGTGCTTATGAATGCAATGCTAATGTATTTAATTCATATGCAATGGCTGGTGTTCGTCCAATTGTTGCAGTTGGATTAGATGAATATTATAAATATATGGCTCCTGCACTTACTGCTGCAGATTATGCTGCCGGTAAGTTATATGCTGGTTATTATGATACAAGTGGTGTTCATAAATATCAAACTCGTCCTACTTATGCATACTGTGCTCAAGGTGATAAGAAATTAACGACTGAATTACTTCTTCGCAACCGTCTTAATTATATTGATTCTTGGTGGATGGGCGGTGACTATAGAGCAGGTGTTGTAGAAAATTAGATTTTCTTACGTGGTAATGCTAACATGCATAATAGCTCTGACTTATTCTTAGATGATGAAGCGTGTGGACATCAATTACCTGCAAAAGCTGAAACTACTGGTAAAACTTATAGCCTTGTAGATTATCCAAAAGAATATTTTGATGCTAGACCTGGCTTTAAAATTAAGCCTTTCTTACATCAATATGTTTCTTATTTCCATGATAGTCAATTTTCTGTCCCTGTTAAATATGATGGTAGCACAGGACAAGAAGATGGTGTATGGACTAATGTAGATAGCGGTAAATTACAGGCTTATAAAACTCAAGTAGATTATAGCCAGCAAATTCAATACATTCCAGGCGGAGATTATATCTCTAGCTTAGGCGATTTAAGTTTATCTTATGGTAATGCATTTTAGGTATAGCATGGACAAAGATTATTAGATTTAAGATTAGGTTCTGATGTGCCTGGCTATATTAATACAGAATTAACGAGTAGACAAGGTACAGACTTTGAATTAACAGACATGCCATTATTAAAATTTGTAAATGTTAGTAAACTAAGTTAGTTTAATGATGAAATGCCAGAATTAGTACATAGTGAAAAATTACAAGAATTTAGGGCTTTAGGCTCAATTATTGAACGTACTAATTTTGCTCCTGGCGCTCCATTGCATACTGTACATTTACCTGCTACAATGACAACAATTAGTTTAGTTCAACATCAAGAATTAACTAATATTTTAACAACTCAACCAAAAGTTTGTAAATGGGTAAATAAAGCTACTCAAGAAGAAGTAGAATTTAATCTTATTAATGACTGGTCTACTGTAGAATTAGTTACTGCTGATCCTACTGATTATAGAGGGTTATATCTTGAAGGTGTAACAGACTATACTTCTCTTAGTGAGGGACTTGGCCATAATATTACTACCCTTAAAATTGATAGTGGTGGTCTTGGTTATAATTCTTACATTATTCTTAAAAATCTTTATGATTTAAAGAACAACCTCAAACCTAATGCAACAAAGAGTGATAAACTTAGTATTGGTTTAACTGATGTTATGTGGACTCCTTATGAGGTTGTAGAAAAAGGTACTCCTTATGATAGTAATGAGACATTCTATTTATTAAATGACCATAGTACTTATGAACCGTATGTTTATGAAAGTGACTTAATGTGGAATGATTAGTTAAATAGGGGTATTATTTATACTTATAATACTAATTATGTTAATAATGAAGAAGATACTATTACTAATTTAGATTTATTAGATGCATTTATTGATTAGTATGAAGCTGCAAAAACAGCAGGAACAGAAAGTCAATTCTCTAATCTTGTTAATACGACAGAAGCAACAATTCCAACGATTACAGGATATTTATATGTTAATAATGATAATGAACATAAGATCAATGAGACTGACTTAACAGATGTTTATGCTAAGTATTTCCCATATTTATCAATTTCTGCAAAATATATTAAAGAATCAAATGTTACAAAATATGTCCGTATTTATGAAGAAACTGGAGTAGTAGAAGTTCATGAAATAATAAGATCTGATGGATTACATCCTGAAGCTCCAATAAAAGCGCATCCTTCTAAAGCGGGATATGATTTTATTGGTTGGTCTACTGATCCAGAAGGCCAGAATATGTTTTTAAATTATGAAGTAGATGTAAATACTGGTGAAGGAACTTATGTTGGTATGCAAGAAGCACTTGATAGTCATACATTTACTGAATAGAATAATGTATTAGTATTATATGCTCAATTTGAAATTCAAAAGAAAATTATTCGAGTATATATTGCAAATGAATTAGTTGGTGCTGCAGTAGTTCCAGAAGGTTCTGTATTTACTAATCCAGTAGAATTATATGAGTGCAATAGTGACGGTAGTGTTAATACTGATGTTAGCTTTGGCTTTGTACCATATAAAAATGATAGTAATTTAGATTTAACTAAAACTTACATTTTTAGAGGATATAGTACCGAATCAATAGGAGATATTTTTATGGATATTCCGGTTCCAAATCCTCCTCCTACTTTAGTAGAAAGTGATATGAATGTATATGGAGTATTCTCTGAGGGCAGTGTCTATAATAATATTTTAGATGAACGTTATTTAACTTTTAATGCCAATGATAATATAATGCAATTTAATTTTGATACCATTAGTAGTGTTAAAGGAAAAATTACTTTACCACTTACTTATAATGGATAGCCGGTTGGTATGTTTGGCTCTGATATGATGACTGGACAAGCAGGAGAATATCGTAGAGCTGCTGTTGCTAATATTACTCATATTTTCTGGGAGCAACCCACTAATGAAAAACCATGTTATGTATATGGTTATGTGGCTCGTGCATTTGCTCAATTAGAGAATTTACTTTATGTAGAAATTCCAGTAGTAACTGCAAATATTGATGCTGGAGATCGTATTGGAACATTTGAATTAGGAGCATATTGCTTTAATAGAGCAAAGAATTTATTTAATAATTCTAAAATTACTGAATAGCATAAACAATAGTTTATATATAATATTACTTATTTTGGTAATTAGAGCTTCTCAAATGTTGCTCCAACTCAGGATGATCCAATTCCTCCATATTTCTTCTTAAATAATGTTGCAGTTGCATTTAATCCAGGTTTAGCTGGTATAGGAAGTAGTGCTTTCTCTAATACAGTAGTTAAATAGGTAATATTTGGTGCTGCTGATAGAGCTTGTCGTCTTCCATTAAATCTTTTTGCATCTCAAGTATTTGCAACTGCTGGTCATGGTACTATTAAATATGCAAATTATGATAGCACAATGGATGGTCAATATGAGCCAGTTAGAGTAATTTTCTATTATTCTGCTGAAGACGCTGCAGGATATCCAGGTGGAGCTGCAGAATATAAAGCAGCATTAGAAAGTAAATTTGCTGTATCTATTGATGATAATGATTTTATTCAAGCACAAGGAGGTTAATTATGGTTAGAGAAACTATTTATGTGTATTTAGGCACAAATGGAATAATTGAATCTCCAGTTCATTTAGAAGACATTTATTATGTTAGAAAAGTGAAATTATCGGCAGGTTCAGGAAAAGTATTAACTGATGGCACTGTTCGTCGTT
>JAEEGL012936430.1_pt1 | contig 26926 bp, 22 predicted proteins | sample 9134231 | NCBI WGS metagenome assembly JAEEGL01 (sample SAMN16246548, study PRJNA631951) | gut metagenome | biome: gut microbiome; feature: rumen; material: fiber-attached | host: Bos | place: Iran: Karaj | collected 2018-10 | reverse complement strand
TAGTAGCGGTTTGCGTGGTACAGGGGTTCGACCCTCGCCCTCAGGCCGGCGCCGTCCTTGGCGGCTTCCTTTTCCAGAGCCCTGCAGTTGGCCCTTACGTCACCGCCCTTCAGGACTATGTCCGTGACGTCCTCCATCCTCTCCAGGAAACTGACGCTGAGACCGGGGTTGGGGAGTTCCTCGCTCCTGTCCATCGCCCAGAAGCCGTCCTTGAGATAATCGTGCTCCACGGAACTGTGGCGCTGGATGAAGCTGTAGCCGCAGTGGTGGTTGGTGAATATCAGTCCGTCGGGCGATACCACCTCCCCGGTGCAGCCGCTTCCGAAGAGTACGACTGCGTCCTTCAGGGAGGCCTTGTTGATGCTGTAGATGTCTTCGGCTTCGAGCTTGAAGCCCTTTGCCTGCATGTCCTCTATCCTCTGGGATATGAGGCAGGGCAGCCACATTCCCTCGTCCGCCCGCACCGGAAGTGCGCCGAGCAGAAGGATCGCGGCCGCCGCCGTGATGATCGTTTTTCTCATTTTTACCTGCTTCCGCCTCCGAAGCCGCCACCGGAGAATCCGCCGCCGCCCCCGAAGGAGGTGCCGCCGCCGAATCCGCCGAAACTGCCGTGGCTGCCGCCCGAAAACGTAGGTCGGGGCGGTGCCGCCGCGGTGTTGAAGCTGCGTGCGAAGGTGTCGTTGAATATGATGATGTCCCCGACGTCGAAGGTGCGGCCTCCGTAGTTGCCGAGGGTTTCGGCGAAGATGGTGGGGTTGATCTCCTTGAGTTCCTTGGCCACCTTGTCGGCTATCCCGAAGAGGCTGGCGACCACAAGGTAGTCCTGCCAAAGGGCCACCTCCACGCTCTGGCGCTGGTTGATGATGGTGACGTCCTCGAGGTACTTCTTGAAGCCCATCGCCTCGCAGGCCTTCAGCTTGCCCTGGTCGGTGAAGGCCGGGGTTTCGAAGCTGTTGGAGGCTTTGGCATAGCCGTCGGCATAGAGGTCCTCGCGGGATTTCTTCTTCACCATGTTCACAAGGCCGGTAAGCCTGCTCCTGTTGGAGTTGCCCCATCTCTTAAACTCCTTGACCTGCAGTATCTTGTCGTCTCCGCAGGCAGCCAGGAGGCAGTGATAGAACTCCTCTTCCTCCGCGCTCATCCAGCTGCGGTCTGCGTTCTCGTTCACTATGCACTCGGTCTTGTTGTTGCCGTCCAGCGACATCGTGAGCACGCCGTGCTGTACCAAGCGGAGCATGAATGCGGAGATGAAACTGTTCTGCCCGTCGTCATAGCCCTTCATGTGGCTGGCGACGAAGAAGGTCTCGAAGATGTTGCCGCCGAAGGGGATGTCGCGGTTCCAGTTGAGGTCGTTGAATCTGGTGCGGCCGAAGAGCCTCTTCATCCTCCATCTGTCCTTGCCGTGCCTGATTCCGCTGGCAGTCATCGCCGAGCGTATGGGAAGGATGAAGAATCCCCAGAAGAAGAGGAGGCCGAACAGGATGCTGCCCAGTCCCATCCACCAGGGCTCGTCGTCATCCGAATCGCTATAGCTGCTGCCTTCCATGGCCTCGTCCAGCACGGACTGGAAATCCCCGTCCCTGCGGCTGGTGGGGGAGAAGACCCCCTTGTCGAAGCGGAGGAGGGCGATGACCGAGCTGTTGCGCTCGAACTTGCGGTCGGATTCATAGATAACCTTCCCGCTGATGAATTCGACGTTCCCATAGAATCCGTAGCCCCAGACGCGGGTGTTGGTGGTGTCTATCCAGGCCTTCTCCGAACCTATGGTCACCTTCACGTGCTCCGGTCTTGCAGAAAGGCCGGGGGAGACCAGCTGGAGATGCAGCACGTCATAGTCGTCGAGCGACTTGACAGCGTTGCTCATAGAATACGACACGGTGAAGGTGTGGGGGCCGTAACTGCCTACTCCCCAGCAGATTTCGCATCCGGTGGAAGTAGGGTTGAGGCCGCACTTCCCGGCTTTGTCCTCCAGTCCGGCGTGGATGTCCCAGCGGCCGAGGGTGGTGTACCTGCGTCCGCTTTCGTCGCTCACGCTGAGGTCGCCGATCCGGATGTCGCCGAGGTTGTTCCTGACGAGATACCATTCGGTGCCCGAGGCGACGGTGACGTCCCAGGTCTCCGTGACCAGCGCGGTTCCGTCCGGCTGCAGGTCCAGCCGGACGTCTATGTCCCTGATCTCCGGCTCATAGGCCGAGAGAGGCAAGACGGCGAGCAGTGAGATCAGGCTCAGTGCAAGCCTTCTCATCAGACCTTCATTGAAGGCATTTCGGTCTTCTTGTCCTCCACGGTGAGGTAATCCTTCGCGGTGAAGTGGAAGAGGGCTGCCACGATGTTCTCCGGGATCTGGCGTATGACCTTGTTGTACTTCGTCACGCTGTCGTTGTAGACCATGCGGGCGGTGCGCACCTGGTTCTCGTAGACGTTGACGGAGTCCATCGTCTTGTTGAACATCTCGTTGGCCTTGAGTTCGGGATAGCGCTCCACGACCAGGTTGATCTGCTTGAGGGCCTCGCCGAGCTTGGCTTCCTGAGCCTCCACGTCGGCCGCTGTGCTGCTGCCGGTGATGGGCTTCCTCATCGCGATGACGTCCTTGAGGGTGTTGTACTCGTGCTCGTTGTATCCCTTGACGAGCTCCACGAGCGCGGTGAGCGCATCCCAGCGGCTGTTTTGCTGCACGCCGATCTGGCTCATTGCGTTCTTGACGAATTCTTCCTGCTCCACGAGTTTCCTCTGGACGCCGATGACCCACAGTACGAGGAGTGCGAGTACGCCGATGATGATGATTGCTGTCATTGTTCTGTAGTTTTAAAGGTTTATTGTACTTTTCTGTATGTCTTTCTTTCAGGGCCTACGCCCGTCACGGTGACGCTCTTCCAATGGGAAGGGAGTGCTGAGGGCAGCTGCACCACCCCCTCGTCGGTCAGTTCCAGGCCGCAGAAGCCGTTGATGACGGCCTGCAGCAGCCCGCCGGCACCGGTGGCGAAATAGCAGGCCTTGCCTACGGAAGTCTCCGCGAGCACCCCGAAAGGCGGGCGGAGATGGCTCTTGTAGCTCTTGTTGAACAGCGCGTAGGCCTTGTCCCCGTTCCCGAGCCGGGCGTGCTGAAGTGCGAGGATGGCATAGGACATGGCCGGGCCGGTGGGGTCCAGGCGCGGTTCGTAATACTCGAGGTCACGGCGTACCGCTTCATCCCCCTGCACGAGGGCCAGGGGATAGGCGAGGAGGTTCACGTCGGCCTGCTTCACGCGCCTGCCGTCGTAGCCCTCATATTCCAGCGTGGTGCCGTCCGGCGCCTTGAGTATCCGGAGGCCGCCGGCGACTTCGCTCCATCTTTCCGGGGCCTCGAGGCCTAGCACTGCCGCCGCTTTGACCGCCGCCCTGAGCGCGCAGATGGCAGAGCCGTTGGTGAATGCATTGTCGTCCACTCCGGAGGCATATTCGTCCGCCCCCACGACGTCCCGGATGGACCAGGAGCCGTCGTCGTTCCTCTCTGCCCTGTCCGCGCAGAATTCGGCGGCTTCCCTGAGGAGCGCCCAGCCTTCCCCGCGCAGCCAGCCTTTGTCGCCGGTCATGCGGTAGTAGTTCCAGGCCGCGATGGCTATGTCGGCGGTGATGTGCTGCTCCAGGATGCCAGTAAGTGCAAACGGAGGGCAGGCCTCGTCGCCGCTGGCGTCGCTTTCCCATGGGAACATGGCGCCTTTCCAGCCGTAGGCCATGGCCTTCCTGCGGGCAGCCGGCAGGCGGTCGATGCGGTAATCCATCATGGATTCGGCGATGCCTCCGTTGAGGAAAAGCATGGGCGGATACATCCACATTTCGGTGTCCCAGAAGATATGCCCGTTATACCCCTGGTGCGAAAGCCCGAACGGTGGGATGCTCTGCCGGCTGCCTTCGCGGCAGAACGAGTAGAGGTGGTACAGGGCCATCGTGACCGCCCTCTGGGCCTCGTCGTCGCCTTCTATGATGACATCGCCCTTCCATAGTTCCTCCCAGAGCCTTTCGTGCGCCTTGACGGCGGCGTCGGGGCCGGTGTGGCATACCATTATGACTTCGCGTTCGGACTCGTTCTCCGGGTCGGAGAAGTCCGCGCTGCTGCATATCGAACCCACGAGGGCGGTGCGGAACACCTGGCCCTTCCTGAGCCTTACGCTGATGCTGGTCAGGTCGCCGGAAACTTCCCCTTCCGCAGGTACGAACGCGGCCGTGGCGCATACCCTGACCCCGCGGTGGGCGGTGAGGGCGCTGCAGCGGAGGAACTTGACTTTAGCCCGCTCTATGTTCCTGTCTATCACTGCGGTAGCGGAGGATGCGTACTCTCCGGGAACGTCCATCGGGTTCAGCGAAAGCCTTACGTCGATGTCGGCGTCGGCAATGATGAGGATGTCCATCATCCCGGTGAACGCCAGGTGCCGGAGCGCCCTGACGTCATACCTGACGCGCGCTTTTCCGGGGACCTGGAAAGAGGAACTGAGCACCGCCCTGCGCATGTCTATGTCCTGGACGAATCCTGTGGTGCGGGGGACGCTGCCGTCTATCTCGAGCACCGGGGTGAACGGGTTTATGCCGCGCACCATCCGGCTCACCCCGTCCTTGCCGGCGGAGTCGTAGACGTTGCTGAGGAGCACCTGGCTGACCTTGAGCGGCTCGTTCCACGGCATGATGCCGATGGAGCCGTTAGCCACGGTGATTCCGTGGTAGGCGGCCGCTGCAGGGAGCACCTGGCAGAGGATGGCGAGTATCAGGATGAATTTCCTCATGAACTTTCAAACTTAACAAATTTTCGTGGATTTCTCCGTATGTTTGCAGTATGAAAGGAAAGTTTTTCTTGATTTCTTCCCTCTGCCTGCTCGCCGCTTCCTGCACCTGCAAGGAGGGCATACGCAACGGCGACCTGCTGTTCGTCGGCCTTGAACCGGGCTACCGGACCGGCTCGATGTCGGACGGCATAGGCGCCGCCACCGGAACGGATTCCACCGTCAACTGGATACATACCGCCATTCTGGAAGTGGAGAAGGACAGCGTCTGGATCATCGATGCGACCATCAAAAGGGGAGTGGCGCGCTACCCCCTGGACACTTTCCTCTGCGATTTCACCCTCTCGTCCGGCTCCCTGCCCATTCTCGAGGTGAAAAGGATCACGGACGGCCGCTCGAAGCCGCTTCCGGCAAGGCGCATGCGGGATTTCATAGCCAAGGCAAAAACGTTTGTCGGCGAAGGATACGACGTCAACTTCCTCCCGGACAACGGCAAGTCCTATTGCACTGAGCTGGTCTATAATTCCTGCCTGGATGCATCCGGCAGGCCGGTATTCCACTCCGCCCCGATGAATTTCCTCGCCCCCGACGGCACCATGCCGGCATACTGGGAGAAGCTCTTCGCCTCCATAGGCGCCACCGTTCCGCAGGGCATCGACGGCACCAACCCCAGGGCGATGCGCGAAGAGGCCTGCCTGGTGGACGTAAAGCTGCCCGATGGCTTCTTCAAGGCTCCGGAAAAGCCGGCCGCAGCGGCCCCGGCAGTGGAATTCTCATCTTCGGAGATACCCGCCTCCGTGCTGGAGCGGATGAGGGGGAAATCCTATCCCGAGGGCTGTCCGGTGAGCCTTTCCGACCTGCGCTACCTCAGGCTTTCCTACCACGGTTTCGACGGGGAAGTCCATACCGGCGAGATGGTGTGCAACCGCATCATAGCGGACGACCTGGTGGCCATCTTCAAGGAACTCTACGACAGCCTCTACCAGATCCGCAGCATACGGCTCATAGACGATTTCGACGGCTCGGACGAGAAGAGCATGGCCGCCGACAACAGCTCCTGCTTCAATTTCCGGGAAGCTACCGGGCAGTCCCGGCTCTCGGCGCACGCAGTGGGCATGGCGGTGGACGTCAATCCGCTCGAGAACCCTTATGTCAAGGGGGACAAGGTGCTGCCCGCGGAGGGTGCGGCCTATGCCGACCGGAGCTCGGGCCTGCCGCATATGATCAGCCGGAACGACCTGTGTTACAAACTGTTCCGCGCCCGTGGATTCTCCTGGGGCGGAGCGTGGCAGTCCGGCAAGGACTGGCAGCATTTCGAAAGGAAATACTAGAACTTGATCTTGTCCAGGAGCCGCTTGAATTCCTCCATCTCCTCGATGTTGGCGAAGACAAGCGTATAGCTCTTGGTGAGCTTGCCCGAGCGCAGGGTGTTGCCGAACAGCAGCACCGGCTGGCCGTCGGGGGTGCGGGAGCAATAAGGTACGAGGCAGTGTTTCCTCACAGCATGCCATCTAAGGTCCCTCCAGCGGACAGTGATCTGCGGGAATGCCACGTCCACCAGTTCGGTGCCCGTGCGGGCCGGGTCTTCGTGGTAGATCGCATAGATCTTTTCCGCCTTGGTCAGGGCCTCGTTGAACTCGCGTATGTCCGTGCGCTTCAGCACGAACTGGATGCGGTCCACGGACTTGGCCCCGGCGACATAGATCATCGCCCGGTTGCCCTTGTAGAACACGTAGAAATCCTTGTCCAGGATGCTTGAGTGGTATCCGCCGGCCACCTTGTTGTTGCCTGCGAAAAGTCCGAGGCACGTCAGCAGGAGTGCCGCAACTGCCAGTATCTTCTTCATTGCTTCAATGCTTTTTCCAGTGACCGGAGCGCTTCCGCGAGCACGCTGCGCGGGCATCCGGCGTTAAGTCTCATGAATCCTTCCCCTCCGGTTCCGAACATGGTTCCGTCGTTGAGGGCGAGGCGGGCCTTGTTCACGAAAAGGTCATTCAGTTCCTCCTGCGGGAGGCCGAGCCTGCGGCAGTCCAGCCAGATGAGGAACGATGCCTGCGGCCGCACGGCGCGGATTTCCGGCAGGTTTTCCCGCAGCCATCCGTCCACGAAGTCCACGTTCGCCTGCACGTATTCCAGCATTTCTTCGCGCCAGCGGGCTCCCTTGGTGTAGGCGGCCATCGTCGCCGTGATGCTGAAAATGCCCGGATACGAGATCTCGGTCGCGTCCAGCCAGCCGAATATCCTGTCCCGGAGCTCGGGATCCTCGATTATCGCGTATGACGAAACGATTCCGGCTATGTTGAAAGTCTTGGTGGGCGCCATGAACGTCACCGAGCACTTCGCCGCATTGCCGCTGACGGATGCGAACGGCACGTGCCTTGCGCCTCCGAGCATCATCTCGCAGTGGATCTCGTCGGAGATTACTGTGACCCCGTTCGCGACCGCGATGTCCGCCACCGCTGCGAGCGTGCCGGCATCCCAGGCCACTCCGCAGGGGTTGTGCGGGTTGCTGAGCACGAGCATCTTCACGGCAGGGTCGCCGCAGATGCGCTCCAGGCCTCCCAGGTCCATCTTGTAGGTCTCCAGGAAGCCGTCGTCGCCGTAAATGGGCACGAGCGGATTCTCCACGACCCCGAAGCCCTGCTCCTGCGCCGTGATCCTGAACGGATGATAGACCGGCGGCTGTATGACCACCTTGTCGCCCTTCCCGAGCAGGAAATGCTCGAGCAGCGCGAAGCCCCTCACTATGCCGGGAATGAAGCGGAAATGCTCCGGGTCCACCTTCCAGCCGTGGAGGTTTTCCACCCAGCCGGCTATGGTCCGGAAATACTCCGGCCCGACTTCGGGATAGCCGAAAACCGGGTGCGCGATGCGTTCCCGGAGGGCGTCCACGATGAAATCGCCCGTCTCGAAATCCATGTCGGCAACCCAGAGCGGAAGCAGGTCGGCACGGCCGAACTGGCCTTCCAGCCCGTCATATTTCACGCAACCCGTTCCGTGACGTCCGGTTATCTTGTCGAAATCGTACATTTCCACAAATTTAATTCAATTTTTGTTTATCTTTGCGCCGTATGTATAACTAAACCCTAATTTATGGGCAGAGATGAAGAAAATATTTTTATCGATTGCAGCGATGCTGCTCTGCTTGCTTGTGCACGCACAAGAGGCTGACAATCTCGGTAAAGCCGAGTTCCAGGTTATCCCGCGTTTTGACTTCAACCCGTATACTTCCATCGGAAGCGGCGGCGACGGATCGAGCGGATTCTCATTCGGCAGTTCTTCAATCTACACGCTTCTGGAGGGCGCACTCTCCGACAATTTCTCCTATCTCGTAAGCAACCACTGGCTCAGCACCGAGCCCGGCGACCTGTATAGCTCCACCTTCATGTCCAATACCAACAACTGGCTGGACTACTGCTACGTGGACTTCACTTTCGGCAATTTCGACCTCGTAGTCGGTAAGGACGCCATCCTCACCGGCGGCATCGAGTTCGACGAGTGGGACGTGGATGTGGACGACATCCTCGCCTCCGAGCTCTGGTACACACTTCCTGTTTACCAGTGGGGCGCCAAGATCGGCTACACCACCGGCTCCGGCAACACTTCGTTCTATCTGCAGGCCGCCACTTCCCCGTACGGCGAGTATTTCTTCAAGAGCAAGCTTTTCGCCTATTCAGCACAGTGGAAAGGCAACTACGGTCCCCTCAGCACCGCCTGGAGCTTCAGCACGCTGGAGCGTGAGCCCGGCAGGTTCGACTATCTCGCCGCACTCGGCCAGAGCCTCGAACTCGGTGACTGGACCATCGAGGCCGACTGGTACAATTCCGTCGGAATGGGCGAGTACCTCCTTCTCGGAGGCCACACCGTCCGCCTCGGAGTGACCTGGGCTCCGTCCGAGAAGTTCGACATAGGCCTCAAGGGCAACTATTACATCAGCAAGTCTGTGGCCGACACCGAGAGCTGGTACAACGGCGGTCTCGCCTGCCATTTCTATCCGCTCCGCAACAGCCAGGCCATCCGCCTGCACGCGAACGTCGGTTACGACAGCGCCATGGCGCAGATGCTCGCATCGGTCGGTATCAAGGTCAACCTCTACCTCTTCAAGCTCTAGGCGATGCCGAAGGATATCATCATCGACATCAAGCACCTCAGCAAGTCGTTCGGCGACAAGAAGGTGCTTGAGGACATTAACCTTTATGTCCGCAAGGGAGAGTTCATCACCCTCCTGGGTCCTTCCGGCTGCGGAAAGACCACCCTCCTCCGCCAGATCGCGGGCTTCATCGCCCCTGACGAGGGCCAGATCCTCCTCGAGGGCAAGGACATCTCGTCCATCCCTCCGTACAAGCGTCCGCTGAACACCGTATTCCAGCGTTATGCTCTCTTCCCGCATCTCGACGTCTACGACAACATCGCCTTCGGCCTCAAGCTCAAGGGTGTGCCCCAGGACGAGATAGACACCCGCGTGAAGAAGATGCTCAAGATGGTGAGCATGTCCGACTACGAGGACCGCTCCGTAGATTCCCTTTCCGGCGGACAGCAGCAGCGCGTCGCCATCGCCCGCGCCCTCGTCAATATGCCCAAGGTGCTCCTCCTGGACGAGCCTCTCGCAGCGCTCGACCTCAAGATGCGCAAGGACATGCAGATAGAGCTCAAGGAACTCCACCAGAAGATGGGCATCACCTTCATCTATGTGACCCACGACCAGGAGGAGGCCCTTACGCTCTCGGACACCATCGTGGTGCTCAACGAAGGCCGCATCCAGCAGATCGGCACCCCCACGGACATCTACAACGAGCCCTGCAACTCCTTCGTGGCCGACTTCATCGGCGAATCCACCATCCTGAACGGCACCATGATCCGCGACCGCAGGGTCGAGTTCATGGGACACGAGTTCGACTGCGTGGACGAAGGCTTCGGCGAGAACAACCCCGTGGACGTGGTCATCCGTCCGGAGGACGTATATATAATGTCCCGCCTCGACGGCGCGCAGTTCACCGGCACCGTGAAGTCCTGCATCTTCAAGGGCGTGCATTACGAGATGTACGTGGATACGGACAAGGGCTATGAGCTTATGGTCCAGGACTATAACGGTTTCGAACCCGGCAGCACCGTCGGCCTGCTCATCAAGCCTTCCGACATCCAGGTGATGCGCAAGGAGCGCCTCTGCAACACCCTCGAGGGCGAGATGGTGGACGAGACCCACGTGAGCATCCTCGACGCCGAATTCGAATGCCTCCCGCAGGAGGGACTCGAGGCCGGGACCAAGGTGACCGTGGAGGTGGACTTCGACAAGGTCGACCTGCTCGACCACCAGGAGGAAGGCGCCACCGGCGGCGAAGTCAGTTTCCTCCTCTACAAGGGCAACCATTACCACCTGACCATCCTCACCGACTCCGGCGAGCATCTCTGGGTGGATACCGACGACATATGGGACAAGGGCGACCTGGTGGGCATCAACATCCTCCCGGCCGACCTCAAGATCACGAGGAAAGATGATTAAGAGGAGCAGCTGGAGTATCCCATACCTGGCCTTCCTGATACTCTTCGTCGCGTTGCCGCTCGTGCTCATCCTGGTCTATGCTCTCCAGGACGGCACAGGGCATTTCACGCTGTCCAACATCACCAGGTTCTTCTCCGACAAGGACTCCCTGAGCACCTTCGCGGTGTCCATCGAGGTCGCCGTGGAGAACACCCTGCTCTGCATCATGCTGGGCTATCCCGCTGCCTGGATCCTTGCCAACAAGAAGCTCAACCGCAGCGCCGTGACCATCATCCTGTTCATGCTGCCGATGTGGATCAACGCCCTGATGCGCACCCTGGCGACCGCCGAACTCTTCAACATGTTCGGCATCACCCTCGGCAAGGGCACCCTTCTCTTCGGTATGGTCTATGACTACCTGCCGTTCATGATCTATCCCATCTACAACGTGCTCGACAGGATGGACAACTCCTACGCCGAAGCGGCCGGAGACCTCGGGGCCACCCCGTGGACGGTGTTCTGGAAAGTCACCGTACCCCTTTCCATGCCCGGCGTGCGCAGCGGCATCCTGATGGTCTTCATGCCTACGGTCAGTACCTTCGCCATCTCCGAGTTCCTCACCAACAACAAGATCAAGCTCTTCGGTACCATCATCCAGGAGAACATCAACTCCTCGATGTGGAACTACGGTGCGGCGCTCGCATTCATAATGTTGATAATCATCGGTATAACCACCGTCCTTACGGGCGGGCGTGACGCCGAAGCCGCAGGAGGGGCCATCTGATGAAGAAGTTCTTCGCACAACTCTACATATGGGTGCTGCTGTTCCTGCTGTATGCGCCGCTCGTGTTCATCGCCATCTTCTCCTTCACGGAGTCCAAGGTGCTCGGCAACTGGACCGGTTTCTCCACCGGCCTCTACCGTAACCTCTTCACCGGCAGGATGGACGGCGGCAGCACGCTGATGTCCGCGGTGGAGAACACCCTGCTCATCGCGCTCATCGCGGCGGTGGTATCCACCTTGCTCGGCACCGTCGCGGCGGTCGGCATCCACAACCTGCGCGGACGAACCAAGCGCGTCATCACCTTCCTGAACAACGTCCCCATGATCAATCCGGACATCATCACGGGTGTGTCGCTCTTCCTGCTCTTCGTCTTCCTGCACTTCAGTCAGGGCTACGTGACCGTCGTCCTTGCCCACATCACCTTCTGCACGCCTTACGTGGTGCTGAGCGTGATGCCCAAGCTGATGCAGATGAATCCGAATATCTATGAAGCTGCGCTGGACCTCGGCGCTACCCCGGCCCAGGCGATGCGCAAGGTGATGATCCCGGAACTCAAGCCCGGGATGATCTCCGGCTTCATAATGGCGTTCACGATGTCCCTGGACGACTTCGCCGTGACCTTCTTTACGCGCGGAACCATCGGCCTGGACACGCTCTCGACCTATATCTATACGGACGCCCGCAAGGGCGGCCTCACCCCCGAACTGCGTCCCCTGATGACGCTCATATTCCTTTTTGTCCTTATCCTTCTGGTGGTCATCAACGTCCGCCAGGCCAAAATGCGTAAATCACCGGTACGATGAAGAAATTCCTCACCCTCGCAGCCATCGCGCTGATGGCGTGCGCCTGCTCGGAAGACCGCGGCAGCGTGCTCAAAGTCTACAACTGGTCCAACTATATCGGAGAGAACGTCATCTCCGATTTCGAAAAATGGTATGAAGAACAGACCGGCGAAAAGGTCGATGTCATCTACCAGACCTTCGACATCAATGAGACCATGCTCTCCAAGATCGAGAAGGGCCACGAGGACTACGACGTGGTATGTCCTTCGGACTACATCATCGAGCGCATGCTCAACGAAGGCCTGCTGCTTCCCCTCGACTTCGAGTCGCTCGGAGACACTCCCAACTACATAGAGAACAACCGTTCTCCGTTCATGAAGGAGATGTTCAGCCGCATCAGCCCCACCGCCGACGCCAACGCCTATTCAGTCCCGTTCATGTGGGGAACCACCGGCATCCTCTACAATCCCAAATACGTCACCGACGAGGAGGCCGCCACCTGGGATGTCATCCGCAACCCCAAGTTCGCCGACAAGATCCTCATGAAGGATGCTCCCCGCGACGTCTATGGTCCCGTGCTCATCTACCTCAAGCAGAAGGAGCTTGCCGAGGGTAGCGTTACCCTCGACGACCTTATGAAGGATTCTTCCGACGAGTCCATCGCTGCAGTCGAGTCTTTCCTCGGCGAAGTGAGCCAGCTCGTAGCCGGTTGGGAGGCCGATTTCGGCAAGGAACAGATGACCCAGGAGCGCGCCTGGATCAGCCTGAACTGGAGCGGTGACGCCGTCTGGGCCATCGAGGAAGGCGCCGCCGTGGGCGTGGAGCTCAGGTATGCCGTCCCCGCAGAGGGCAGCAACGTATGGTTCGACGGCTGGGTGATCCCCAAGTACGCCAAGAACGTCAAGGCCGCAACCTACTTCATCAACTTCATGTGCCGTGAGGACATCGCCATCCGCAACATGGAAGAGACCGGCTACGTGAGCGCGAACGGCGCCCGTGCCGTCATCGACTCCCAGGTTGACGAAGAACTCGACCCCGTGGACGTCAGCTACTTCTTCCCCGGCGCCGACAGTGTCCGCGTGGATCCCGTCCTCTATCCCGACAGGAGCATCATAGAGCACTGCACGATGATGCACGACTGGGGCGCCGACACCGACAAGCTTATCAGCATGTGGTCCCGCGTCAAGGGCTCCAACGCCAATGCGATGACCGTCATCGTAATAGCAGCCGTTGCACTCGCCATCATCGCCGCAGTCCTGGTGAAGAAACTCACTTCCCGCAAATCCCGCCGCAAGGTGTCGAAGAAGAGATAGCGTGATGCGTATCAGATAGAAAAGGGATGGCCCGCCGGGTCATCCCTTTTTATTGTCGCTGTATTCCGGCTTATGCTTCCGCCTTGGCCGCCTCTTTCTGCGGATCCTTGAAGAGGATTGCGAAGAGGATGCCGACCACCAGGGCGTAGGCCGCAAAGACATACCAGGCTGCGCTCCAGTTGCCTGCGGCGGCTATTTCCTGCGGCGGGAGATGGTTCCTGGCGGCCTCTGCCTGAGGTGCGAAGACGAGGGCGTTGACTACCTTGCCGGCCACCCAGGTGCCGATGGACGCGCCCAGGCCGTTGGTCATGAGCATAAACAGGCCCTGTGCGCTCGAGCGTATTCCCTTGTCGGTGTTCTCATTGACATACAGCGAACCGCTGATGTTGAAGAAATCGAATGCCACGCCGTACACTATGCCGCTGAGGATGAAGAGCCATACTCCGGGACCCGGGTTGCCCAGTCCGAAGAAGCCGAAGCGGAACACCCAGGCGAACATCGCTATGAGCATCACTTTCTTGATGCCGAACTTCTTCATGAAGAACGGGATAAGCAGGATGCACAGGGTTTCGGACACCTGCCCTATGGAGATGATCACGTTGGCATTGTGGGTTCCCCAGGCGTCTGCGAAGGCAGGGTTGTGCCTGAATGAGGTGATGAAGGCGTTCGCATAGCCGTTGGTCACCTGCAGGGAGGCGCCGAGCAGCATGGAGAATATGAAGAAGATCGCGAACTGCTTCTCCTTGAACAGCTTGAATGCGTTGAGGCCGAGCGCCTCTGCGACGCTCGAGTTCTCGCCGGCAGGCTTGCAGGGGCAGTTCGGCATCGTGAGTGCGTATGCAGCGAGCACGAGGCTCAGGACGCCCGACACGAGGAACTGCTCATAGGAGTGCTGGAACTGCACGCCGTGGCCGTTGGTGATGAAATTCACCGCAAGCATCATGAGGATGAATCCGATGGTTCCGAATACGCGGATGGGCGGGAAGGCCTTGACCGGGTCCTTGCCTGCGCCCTCGAGCGCACTGTATGCCACTGAATTGGTGAGGGCGATGGTCGGCATGAAGAACGCGATGCTGAGCAGATACAGCACGTAGAATACTCCGAACTGGAAAGTCGGGGCGGCGACGTACCTGATGACCTCGGTGCCGTGATGGGTCGTCATCGGAGCGAAGGAGCCGTTGCTCATCGCATAGAATCCGACGCCGAGCATGAATGCGCCTGCGAGCAGCTGGCAGAGGGACAGGACTTTCTGGGCCGGGATCCACTTGTCAGCCACAATGCCCGTGAGGGCGGGCATGAAGATGGACACGAAGCCCTGGGATGCGAAGAAAAGCCAGATTTTCGGGCCGAGTCCGGCGCTTGCGAGGAAGCTGCCCATAGAGGTCAGGTATGCTCCCCAGATGGCGAACTCGATGAAGTTCATGATGATCAGCCTCAGGCTGATGTGGGAATTGTTCATATTGCTTGAGTTTATCGTTCCAGTGTCTTCCCGGCGTGCCGGTAACATACAAATATACGGGAATTCCTTAAGAATTGCTATATTTGTAAAATACAAAAGAAGGATGAAATTCTCCGTAAAATGCAGGGATGCGCACTCTTCGGCGCGCACCGGCGTGATCGAGACCGACCACGGAACCATACATACCCCTATCTTCATGCCGGTGGGCACCGTCGGCTCGGTGAAGGGTATCTATCACCGTGACCTCAAGGAGGACATAGGCGCGGAGATCATCCTGGGCAACACCTACCACCTCTACCTCCGTCCGGGCCTCGACATCCTCAGGGCTGCCGGCGGACTCCACAAATTCGAGTCGTGGGACCGTCCCATACTCACGGACAGCGGGGGATTCCAGGTGTTCAGCCTCACGGGCATACGCAAGCTCACCGAGGAGGGCTGCAAGTTCCAGTCCCACATAGACGGCTCCCGCCATATGTTCACCCCGGAGAACAACGTGGACACGCAGCGCATCATCGGCGCCGACATAATGATGGCGCTCGACGAATGCTGCCCCGGTGACGCCGACTACTCCTATGCGAAGAAGTCGCTCGGCCTCACCCAGCGCTGGTTGGACCGCTATGCCGCACGGTTCGCGGAGACGGAGCCTCTCTACGGCTATTCCCAGACTTTCTTCCCCATTATCCAGGGCTGTGTCTATCCGGACCTCCGCGTGGAGGCCGCACAGCACGCCCTGCAATACGCCGAAGCCGGCATCGCGATAGGCGGACTGGCAGTAGGCGAGCCCACGGAGAAGATGTACGAGATGCTGGAGGTCCTGGACCCCGTAATCCCGCAGGACAAGGCGCGCTACCTGATGGGCGTCGGCACCCCGGCAAACATCCTCGAGGGCATCGCCAGGGGAGTGGACATGTTCGACTGCGTCATGCCCACCCGCAACGGCCGCAACGGCATGCTCTTCACCTGGAACGGCATTATGAACATGAGGAACGCCAAATGGGCGGAGGACTTCGGAGAGCTCGACCCTTCGGGAGCCTCGTTCGTGGACCACGCCTACAGCAGGGCGTACCTGCACCATCTCTTCATCGCTGGCGAGATGTTTGCAGCAATGATTGCCAGCGAGCATAACGTCGCTTTCTACCTCGACCTCGTGCGGCAGGCCCGCGCCCACATCGAGGCCGGTGATTTCACCGCCTGGAAGGAAGACGCGCTCGAAAGGATCACCCGCCGCATCTGAAATGAATTTCGGACTGAAGATAATCGACCGCTACATCATCAAGAAGTTCATCCTGACCTTCTTCATAGCGCTGTTGCTCATCATCGGCATAGTCATCATCATCGACCTGTCCGAGAACATCGATTATTTCGTCAAGTACGAGGCCCCGCTGCGTGCGATCATCTTCGACTACTACCTTAACTACATCCCGTACTTCATAAACATGTTCTCGCCGCTGTTCGTCTTCATCACGGTGATCTTCTTCACCTCCAGGATGGCCGCGAACAGCGAGATCATCGCCATCCTCAGCGGCGGCGTGAGCTACCGCAGGATGATGGTCCCGTACCTCATTTCCGCGGGCATCATCGCCCTCCTGTCGCTCGGCCTGAACATGTACGTCATCCCCCGTTCCAACGCCGACAGGCTGGAATTCTCCGCGAAATACATACGGCGCCACAACAAGACGAGCATGTACAACCTCAGGAACATCCATTACCAGATCGCTCCCGGGCAGTTCGTCTATGTCGAGTCCTTCTCCACCTGGAACAACACCGCCTACAGGCTCACGCTCGAGACGGTGAAGGACAACCAGCTGGTATCCAAACTGTCCGCGGAGACCGCCCAGTGGGACAGCACCTTCGAGGGCTGGCACATGCGCAAGTGGATCATACGCGACTACACCTCCCAGATGTCCGACAAGATCAGGCTCGGCCATCAGCTGGACACCTGCATAGCGCTCACGGTGGACGACTTCTACCGCAACGAGAAGACCGTCGAATCGCTTACTTCCAAGAACCTCAAGCTGCTCATAGACACGCAGAAGATGAGGGGCGACTCCAACGTGATGTATGCCCAGATAGAGCGGAACCGGCGCATGACGCTCCCGTTCTCCGCATTCATCCTCACGATAATGGGCGTCGCGCTGACCTCGCGCAAGCGGCGCGGCGGCATAGGATGGAACATAGCGCTCGGCATAGGCCTGGCGTTCCTCTACATCCTGTTCCTCCGATTCAGCGAGATGTTCGTCTATACCGGCGTGCTGCCCGCGTGGATAGCCCTGTGGCTGCCGAACGTCGTCTATACCATAATCGCCATAGTCCTTTACAGGCTGGCCCCCAAGTAGTTCCGCAATGAAAGTCAAGGTCATCAACCGGAGCGGCAATCCGCTCCCGCAGTATGCAACCGAGTTCGCCGCAGGCCTCGATGTCCGCGCGAACAACGATGAACCCATAGTCCTGGCGCCCCTCGGCAGGGCGATGGTCCCGACGGGCCTTTTCCTGGAGATCCCCACCGGATATGAGGTGCAGGTGCGCCCCCGCAGCGGCCTTGCGGCCAAGAAAGGCGTCACCGTGCTCAACGCGCCCGGAACCATCGACGCCGACTACCGCGGCGAAGTGTGCGTGATCCTGGTCAACCTTTCCGATGCGGAATTCGTGATCGAGAAGGGGGAGAGGATAGCCCAGCTCGTCCTGGCACGCCACGAGACCATAGAGTGGGAAGAGACCGACGCCCTGGCGGCTTCCGGCAGGGGAGAGGGCGGATTCGGAAGCACCGGCACCAAATAATTCCTGAAATGACAGATCTTTACAAGAAATATCGCGACTGTGCATACCGCGTCACCACCGACAGCCGTGCAATCGCGGGCGGGGAGATATTCTTCGCCCTCAGGGGTGAGAACTTCGACGGCAACGCCTATGCCGCCTCAGCGCTGGAGAAAGGTGCGGCCTGGGCCGTCGTAAACGAGGATGCCGACCTTCCGGAGGACGGCCGCTTCATCCGGGTGGCGGATCCTTTCACCGCGTTGCAGGGACTCGCCATAGAGCACCGCCTGCACGTCCTGGACGGGCGCCAGTCCCCGGCCTGCGGCATTGCCGGCCATCTCCCGGTAGTCGGCCTTACCGGCACCAACGGCAAGACCACCACGAAGGAACTCATCGCCGCGGTCCTGGCTAAAAAATACAAGGTGACGGCCACCCAGGGCAACCTGAACAACGACATCGGCGTGCCGCTCAGCCTGCTGAAGATCACTCCGGAGACGGACATCGCGGTCATTGAGATGGGCGCGAACCATCCGGATGACATAGCCAAGCTGGTGAAGGTCAGCCAGCCGGACTACGGCCTCATCACCAACGTCGGCAAGGCGCACCTGCTGGGCTTCGGCAGCTTCGAGGGCGTGAAGGCCGCCAAAGGCGAACTGTACAACTGGCTCGGCGCCCGCGAAGGCTCGCTCATCTTCCTGAACGAGGACGACGCCGACCTGAAGGAAATGGCCTCGCGCCAGCCTTGCCACGTGTTCGGCTACGGTCTCCGCTATCAGGGAGCCGAAGTCCTGCCCGCCAGCGCCGCCGAGCCTTTCCTGCGCATACGCCTGGACGGCCTTGAGATCAGGACCGGTCTCGTGGGTGCCTACAATGCCACCAACGTGCTTGCAGCCATTGCCGTGGGCGAATATTTCGGCGTTTCCCGTGCCGATGCTGCCGAGGCCATTGCCGCTTATGTGCCGAAGAACAACCGCTCGCAGATGATGAGCACCGCTTCCAATACCCTCATCGTGGATGCCTATAACGCCAATCCTTCGTCGATGGCCGCCGCGCTGGACAACTTCGCCGCCGTGGAAGGAGAACTGAAGGTCGCGCTCCTGGGCGATATGCGCGAGCTGGGGGAGGATTCCGTGGCAGAGCACGTGAAAGTGGTCAGGAAACTGACGGAAACGGGCATCGCCGCCTATCTGGTGGGCGATGAATTCCGCAAGGCCCTGGATATGGCCGGCATCGTGCCGGAGGATGGCAAAGCCGGAGTCAGGGGATGGTTCCCCGACTCGCCGTCGCTCGCCTCATTCCTGAAGGAACACCCGCTGAGCGGCGCTATAGTGCTTGTGAAGGGCTCCCGGGGGATACGGATGGAGGAAACGCTTTCCGTATTATAAGGCCGGCCAGGCTGGCTATCACCCATCCGAAGAGCAGACCGACGGCATATCCGGCGAGGACGTCCCCGAAGAAGTGCTTGCCCACGAACACGCGGCTCATTCCCACGAGGAAGCCCCAGATGAATATCCCTATTCCGTAGTAGCGGTAGCTGTATTTCGCGTCGTTCCTGAAGCAGAGCCAGGAGCAGACCGCGAAGCCCATCGCGTTGGCTGCGTGGGCAGAATAGAAGCCGTACAGGTTGCCTGCGCCTTCGAGGGTATGGAGCCCCCGAGAGAGCATCTCGCCGTCCAGGCAGGGCCTGAGCCTCTGGAAGAAATCCTTGGTGAAATTGGCGAACTGGTCGCAGGCCACCACGCACAGGATGCAGGCGAGGGTGGCTATGAGTGCTTTCTTCCAGCCCAGCCTGACGAAGAAAAACACCAGTACGGCCACGTAGAGCGCATACCATATCTCCCTGTTGGAGAAGACCATCCAGATGTAGTCCGTGAACGTGCAGTGCAGCGAGTTGATCGCCAGGGTCACGTCCTTGTCCAGGTGGTGCAGCTGCTGAAAGAATTCCATTATGCCTGAAGTGCTTTCCAGAGCGCGTCCTTGAGCTTGTCGAGGCCTTCGCCGCTGGCGGATGAAATGAATATGTGCGGAATCTTCTTCGGGAGGGTCTTCTCGATCTCCTTCTCCAGCTCCGCGTCTATCAGGTCGCATTTCGTGACCGCGAGCACCCTCTGCTTGTCCAGGAGTTCGGGATTGTACATCTTGAGCTCCTTGAGCAGGGTCTTGTAGCCGGCGTTGATGTCGTCCTCCTCGCAGCTCACCAGGAACAGCAGCACGGAGTTTCGTTCTATGTGCCTGAGGAAGCGGGTGCCGATGCCCTTGCCCGCGTGGGCGCCCTCGATGATTCCCGGGATGTCGGCCATCACGAACGAGCGGTCGTCATAGTACCTGACTATGCCGAGATTGGGTTCGAGGGTGGTGAAGGCGTAGTCCGCGATCTTGGGCTTGGCGGAGGTTATGGATGCCAGGAGGGTGGATTTGCCTGCGTTGGGGAATCCCACCAGTCCCACGTCGGCCAGCAGCTTCAGTTCGAGGATGAAGACACCTTCCTGGCCTTCCTCTCCCGGCTGTGCATAGCGGGGCGTCTGGTTCGTGGCGGTCTTGAAATGGTCGTTTCCCCAGCCTCCGCGGCCTCCCTGGCAGAGTATCCTTTCCTCGCCCGGCTCCATCATCTCGAAGAGCGGTTCTTCCGTCTCTGCATCCTTCACGACGGTGCCCACGGGCACGTCGAGATAGATGTCCGCGCCGTTCTTGCCCTTGCAGAGCGCGGCTCCGCCCTTCTCACCGTCGTCCGCCTTGATGTGCTTGCGGTACTTCAGGTGGATGAGGGTCCAGAACTGCGGATTCGCCCTGAGGACTATGTGCCCTCCGCGTCCGCCGTCACCGCCGTCGGGTCCGCCCTTGGGTATATATTTTGCCCTGTGGAGATGCATGGATCCCGCCCCTCCGTGTCCGGAGGCGCAGTAGATCTTCACGTAGTCGATGAAGTTGGATTCGGCCATATCGCTGCAAATGTAGCGATTCTTTTCGGATTCTCCTTGGAATCGTTACAGCCGGTTGAAAGTAAACCAATGATGGATTGTGACCAGTTTATCCGGATCGCCGGTTTCCTCGTTCCTGAGCAATTTCAAATTGGTATCGGTCAGCTCCACGATCTCATATGCAATGGTTTTCCATCGCAGGAATTCGGTGATATGCAAGGTGTTACCATCCTTCTTCCATTCTATCCCCGTGGTCCTGTTGCCCGAGCTGCTGGCTTCTTCTTCGAGGCTGCCTGTCCCTCCTTCCGAGAAGATGTATGTTACCTTGGGCCCGTTGACGGTGATTATCTCGCCGCCGTCGAAGCTGCTTTCCATTTTCATGAGTTTCCAGGTGCCAATCAGTGGATCTTTCGCTTCGGGAGTGGTTTTCTCGCATCCTGCCAGCACGATGGCGCAGAGGATGATTGTGCTTTTCAAAATGTTCTTCATTTGGATGTCTTTTTACTATATAAACGCAGAAAAGACCAGAATACGTCAAATCGTAGAGGAAATAATTCAATTCCTGTTACATGCCAGCGCTTTACTGTACTGCCTCCCCGACGCGCTGCATCGCCTGGTTCAGGCGGGCTCCTTGGAAAATCTTAAAAGACTGCAGCTCCGGGCGTGATTTCCCCAAAAACACTCCGGAATCCTGCCCCGAACCCCGTTTCGGGCGTAATTATCCCAAATACACGCCCGATTGGCGGCGACTTCGTCAACCGATAAGCTCACCAGTTACCCATCGGGGTTACATGAATAAATGACTGAATAAGTGTTGCAGTGCAGGGGAGATGTTTTTGATTTAGTTGTTGAGTTATCGGAAACTAATGTGAATTATTCCTAACTTTATATGCAAAGATGACTTTTCCTGTTTTTGGGAGAAAAACAAAAGCGAGCCTTGCAGCCCGCTTTGAATGTTCTCACAACGGAATAATCCTTATTGTGAATTGCTTCGAATTGATGCAAATATATAAAAAAAACAGATATGAAAAAAGTTTTGGGATTGGATTTGGGTGTTTCTAGCGTCGGATGGGCTCTGGTCAATCAGGCTGAGAATTCTGAAGAGAAGTCTTCGATTATCAAGGCCGGAGTTAGAATTGTCCCTCTGGGACCGAACGAGGCTGACAACTTCGAGAAGGGTAAGCCATGTGAAACTAATGTTGCCAGGCGGATGAGTCGTTCTATGAGGCGGAATTTGCAGCGGTATAAACTGCGTAAATCCAACTTGAAGCAGATCCTTAAAGAAGCTGGCTGGATAACGGATAGCACCATTCTTACGGAGCATTCCAATAAGTCAACTTTTGAAACATATATGTTGCGTAGCAAGGCCGTTTCTGAAGAAGTCTCGCTTGAACAGTTCGCTAGGATATTGTTGATGATCAACAAGAAACGTGGATATAAGAGCAACAGGAAGGCTTCTGGAGCCGACGGCCAGGCTTTTGACGGAATCGAGGTGGCCAAGGAACTTGTAAGAACTGGTCAGACACCGGGACAATATGGATTTGCTATCCTTAAAACAGGGAAGAAATATGTACCGCCTTTCTACCGATCCGATCTCCAGTCGGAATTGAATCGTATATGGGAGGCCCAGAAACAATATCATCCTGAAATACTTACGGATGAGTTCAAAGAAATGATTGCCGGGAAAGGTCGTAACGATGTCTCAAAGCTATTTCTTGGCCGATTCAAGATTTATACTGCGGACAACAAAGGAAAACTGCGTAAATACCAGAGCTATGAATGGCGCGACAAGGCCTTGAGTGTTCCCCTTTCGCAAGATGTTCTTGCCTACGTTATTTCCGATTTGTCAGGTGCAATCAATTCTGCCAGTGACTATCTCGCAAAGATTAGCGACCATAGCAAGGAACTCATTATCAAGAACATTACTGTAGGGCAGTTTCTGTATGAAAACATACAGGCCAATCCTCATTTTTCAACGAAGAATCTCGTTTTCTACCGGAACGATTATATCGATGAATTCAACAAGTTATGGGATAATCAGTCGAAGTACCATAAAGAACTGACTCCGGAACTGAAGGATAAGATAAAAGATGAGATTATCTTTTACCAGAGGCGTCTTAAATCCCAGAAACACCTTATCTCGATATGCGAACTTGAGCGGACCAAGGTGCACGTCTTTGTTGACGGCAAGGAGAAGGATGTCCTTCGAGGCCCAAAGGTCGCGCCTAAGTCGTCCTTCATCTTCCAGGAATTCAAGATGTGGCAGATCCTGAATAATCTGGTTCTAACTGATAAGGATACAGGAGAGCAGAGATTCTTGGAGCTCTCTGAAATGAAGAAACTTGCGACTGAACTCAAGACAAGGGATAAGATATCATCTGCAGAGGCGCTCAAGATCCTGTTCAAGTCGAATAAGGGTAAAGACCTCAATTATAAGAGTTTGGAAGGGAACGCCACATATTCAGCTATAGTTGGTAAGTTCACCGAGATTGCTAACAGTATCGCAGGGACTGAGTATGATGTGAAAAAGCAGAGTGCTGATGATTCCATCGATGCAGTCAGACGGGTGTTCGAGTCAGAACGCTTCAATTCCTCTGTTCTTGAGATGGATACTTCACTGTCTAAGGAAAAATATGAGCAGCAACCTCTCTTCAAACTATGGCACTTATTGTATTCCTATGAAGGTGATGACTCCCGGACCGGAAATGAAAGCCTTGTCTGCAAGATTGAGGATATTTGCTGTATGCCGAGGGAGTTTGCCCAAATGGTGGCAGCAATCACTTTTCCGGAAGATTATGGTTCCTTGAGCCATAAGGCGATGCGCCGTATCCTTCCATTTTTGAAGCAGGGGCACGTCTATTCCGAGGCTTGCGAACTTGCCGGGTATAAGCACTCTGTCCGCTCCCTGACAAAGGAGGAGATTGAATCAAAGGACCTTGTTGAGCGTCTTGATGTGTTGCCGAAGAACTCATTGCACAATCCAGTGGTGGAGAAGATCCTCAACCAGATGATTAATGTGGTTAATTCGCTGGCAGACGAATATGGCAAGCCCGATGAGGTCCATATCGAGTTTGCGCGTGAACTGAAGAAGAATCAGCAGCAACGCCAGACGATGACAGCTGATATCGCAGCGCGCGAGAGAGAGAATGCTCGTATTGAAGAGATATTACATGGGGATCCTTTTAATATTCAATACGTCCGCAAATCAGATATTCTCCGATATCGTCTATACGAGGAGTTGAAGGCGAACGGATATAAAACCCTATACTCCAATCAATATGTGCCGCAGGAACTGCTTTTCTCCAATAGCATAGACATAGAGCATATTATCCCTCAATCCGTGCTGTTTGATGATTCATATTCAAATAAAACCATTGAGTTTAAAGATGTCAATATAGAAAAAGGGAACAAGACAGCGTGGGATTATGTTGCGTCAAAGACTGATGCTGCCGGCCTGGAACAATATAAGGCTAGGGTTGAAAGTTTGTTCTATGCCGGCGCCATAAAGTCGGCAAAGTGTAGGAATCTTCTTAAAAAGTCCTCGGACTTGCCACAGGATTTCTTGAACAGGGATCTGACTAATTCCCAATACATCGCGAGGGAAGCCCGTGAGATTCTGGAGTCGTTTGTCCGTGTCGTTATGCCGACAACGGGCTCTATCACTGCAAAATTGCGGGAAGACTGGCAGCTTGTAGATGTCATGAAGGAATTGAATATGCAGAAGTATTCCGAGGCCGGATTGACACATATGGAGCAACACGGCGATCATCGTGCCGTAGAGAAGATAGATGACTGGACCAAACGCCAGGACCACCGTCATCACGCCATGGATGCTCTCACGATAGCATTTACCAAACCGTCGCATATCCAATATCTTAGTTATTCGGGAGAAAAAGATGATCCCGCGTCTCCAGTCTTCGGTATTCGTCAGAAAGAGACAGTGAAGGTAAAGGATGGCAAAAGAATATTTATGCCGCCTATGCCTTTGGATGAACTCCGCGCCGCTTTCAAGAAAGAACTCGAATCCACGCTGGTCTCCATCAAGGCTAAGAATAAAGTCGTGACAAGAAATGTGAATCGGACAAAAAAGAAGAATGGCTACAACACTCAGGTCACTTGGACTCCCCGGGGGCAATTGCATAAGGAAACTATCTATGGAGCCCGGCAGGTCTACGAGATTTTCCATGTTCCAGTTGGGGCAAAGTTGAGTGCAGATGTCATTGAATCTGTTGCCTCTCAGAAGGAACGCAATGCGTTACGCAACAGGTTGGCCGCTTTCGGTGGAGACCCGAAAAAAGCATTTACCGGAGCCAATGCGATCTCCAAGAATCCGATATGGCTTGACCCTGCACATTCCGAGCAACTTGGTGAGAAGGTGAAATGCGTCCATTTCAAGCGGGTCTATTCGGTTCGGAAGAATGTAGATGCCACTTTATCTGTTGACAAGGTTATGGATGAGAATGTAAAGAGGATACTTAAGGCTCGACTCGAAGAATATGGTGGCAATGCTGCGAAAGCCTTCTCCAATCTTGATGAGAATCCGATATGGCTCAATAAGGATAAGGGCATAGCTATCAAGAAGGTAACGATTGCAGAGAATTTCGATCTTGATGCAATACGGGAAAAGCGGGATAATAAAGGCCAGTTGCTCCGAGACAAAGATGGTAACTCGATTGCTTCTGAATATGTGAACCTTCGTAACAATCATCACGTTGCGGTATTCAGGGATACTGATGGAAAATGCCAGGAACATATTGTCTCTTTCTTCGAAGCCTTGGAGCGTGTGAATAACGGATTCTCTGCCGTAGATAAGTCTTATAAAAAAGAAGATGGCTGGGAATTTCTGTTCAGTATGAAGCGCAACGAGATGTTTGTGTTCCCGAACCCGAAGACAGGGTTTGACCCTCATGCTATTGATTTGATGGATTCGGCAAACTATCGGGCTATATCTCCTAACTTGTTCAGGGTGCAGAAAATATCCAGAGGGGACTATTGGTTTAGGCATCATATCGATACAGGACTTGATGACATCAAGCAGCTGCGTGATATACATTGGAAAAGAATAACTGCCATTAATGATTTGGCTCATGCTGTTAAAGTCCGTGTCAATAATATCGGCCAAATTGTTGCGGTGGGGGAATATGATTAAGCGCACATTGTATTTCGGTAATCCCGCTTACCTGTCCCTCCGAAACAACCAGCTTGTGATCAAGAGAGCTGACGATGGCGACCTCCCGTTTCCAGATCAACGGGATAACGAAAGGACCATTCCAATAGAAGATATCGGGGTGGTGATAATGGATAACAAGCAACTGACCATTACCTCCGGTGTTATGGAGCAGTTGCTTGAAAACAACGTCGCAGTTATCACCTGCGATTCTCATTCTATGCCCACCGGCCTGTTTTTGCCTTTATATGGCAATACCCTGCAGAGTGAAAGATTCGCTGACCAGCTGAATGCTTCCGTCCCGCTCAAGAAGCAATTATGGCAGCAGACGGTTGAATCCAAGATTAACAATCAGGCAGCGATGTTGTATTATTCAAGAGGGAAGGAGGCCCGGAATATGCTGATCTGGGCAAACGATGTAAGAAGCGGCGATGTGGGCAATATGGAGGCCAGAGCTGCGGCTTACTACTGGAAAAACGTGTTCCCCCAGCTGCCTGGATTCAACCGTTCACGCGACGGGGCTGCACCGAACAATCTCCTCAATTATGGTTATGCTATTCTGCGTGGCATTATCGCCCGGTCTCTTGTCGGCAGCGGACTGCTTCCTACATTGGGAATTCATCACCATAATAGGTATAATGCGTACTGTCTCGCCGATGACATTATGGAACCTTATCGTCCGTATGTCGATAAGATGGTGTTTGATTTTTGTGAGAAGCAGGAAAACTGGTCTCCAAGTTTGACGAAGGAGGCGAAAGTCCATCTTATGGGGTTGCCGGTGCAGGACGTGGTAATTGATGACAAAAGGAGCCCTCTTCTGATCGCTGCTACGACCACGACTTCTTCGCTGAACAAGTGTTTCAGCGGTGTAAGCCGCAAGATTCTATTTCCGGAGTTCCATGGATGATACCAGGTATTCGGAGTATCGAGTAATGTGGGTCCTTGTCTTTTTCGACCTTCCTACAGAAACAAAGAAGGAAAGGAAAGTGGCGGCAAAATTCCGCAAAGACCTTATGGGGGATGGATTCACTATGTTTCAGTTCTCCATTTACCTGCGACACTGCGCTTCTTCAGAGAATGCGAAAGTTCACGTTGCCAGGGTCAAGGCTGCTCTCCCGGAATTAGGTAAAGTGGGAATAATGTCGATTACGGACAAACAATATGCTGATATGGAGCTGTTTGTGGGAAAAAAGAAGTCGGCTCGTCCGCAAGTTGAGCAGCAACTAGAACTGTTCTGAAATCAGATTATGCATCATATGTCAAAAAATCCTGGCGAAAAAGCCAGGATTTTTCTTTTCTATGCTAGATTTTAACTAATTGATGGACAGCGCTTTGTGGAAAGCGAGCTGTCTAGCCTTGGGCTAAGATAGTAATTCGAAAGCAATTCACAACATGCCGTTAATCCACACCCCGTCCTTATTGGCTGTCTAGCCTTGGGCTAAGATAGTAATTCGAAAGCAATTCACAACAAACGTGAAGAAGTAGTGATTGAGGATGTGCTGTCTAGCCTTGGGCT
>JAEEGL010314087.1_pt1 | contig 26927 bp, 21 predicted proteins | sample 9134231 | NCBI WGS metagenome assembly JAEEGL01 (sample SAMN16246548, study PRJNA631951) | gut metagenome | biome: gut microbiome; feature: rumen; material: fiber-attached | host: Bos | place: Iran: Karaj | collected 2018-10 | reverse complement strand
GCGAATGTTTTACTCCAGCTTGGAGTACCAGCAAACAGAGTGCAGATATTCGCTACAATTCTGGAAGGCTTCTGTATTACTGGACTTAATACCTATGTTTTTCTTAGTGGATATTTTCTTTCCAAGTCCAAGATTAAACCAAGCAAGATCATTCAGCTGATATGTCAGGTCTATTTCTATACCATTTTAATATCAGCTGCTATGATGATAGTCGGCATATATGCTGTTCATACAGATGATTCTGTATTCAAAACTGTTCAGTATTTATTCCCTATTTCTTCTGAGCATTACTGGTTTGTCACAGCATACATTATCATGTATGTGTTTGCGCCTATAATGAATGCTGCTGTTAACGTACTTTCCAGGAAACAGCTCAAGTATTCAATTTTAGGACTTCTTATCTGGTTCTGCTTTATCAAGAGTTTTGTGCCTGTAATGTTTGTTACAGATCATTTTGGCTATGACTTTGGCTGGTTTTTATGCCTTTATCTGATAGCTGCTTATGTGAGAAAGTATGATGTTGTGCTGTTCTATAACGCCAAGAGAAGTGCTCTTGTCTTTGTATGTTCATGCCTGATGATTGGCATTATGTGCATTGCCATACATTTCTATAACCTTAAGTTTGGCGGATTAAATTATTATTTTGAAGTTCCTATCCACCTTAACTTTATCTTTACACTTACAGGCTCTTTAGGTCTGTTTTCAATGTTCAGGTTCTACAAGATGAAGGAAAGCTGGTTTTCGGATGTAGTAAGATTTGTGGCTCCACTTACCTTTGGAGTTTATCTTCTTCACATGCATCTTGAAATTAAGGACAGATGGGTTATCTGGCTTACACACCTTCTCGGAGAGATTCCTTCAGGAAGCATTATTTTGTATTTATGGCATGTGGCAAGATCAGTAATTATCGTCTTTGCTGCAGGCGTATTTGTGGATTGGATCAGAAAGATGATTTTTGATTATGTAGGACGAGTTCTGCATGATACATGGCTTTTTAAGAAAATCAGACAGTGGGATAATGATTTATGCTAAAAAATATCAGAAGCTATTTTTTGCCCTATAAGAGATTACAAGCCCCTCTGGAAAAGTATTTTTTTCCACTGGTTTTGTTGTTGTATCCGCTTATAGGGCTAAATGCAGGCCTTGATATTACTGATACCATGTATAATCTGGCTAATTACCAGTACATAGATCATATCTATCCAATGTGGCTTTTTTCCACATATCTTAGCAATGTGACAGGCAGCATTATAATGCACCTCCCATTTGCTGGTACTATGCTTGGCTTTAGTGTTTATTGCAGCTTTTTGATAAGTCTTATTGCGCTTCTGGTATATTATAACCTTCAGGACTATATGCCTGGATGGATGATATTCATTGGCCTTTTTATGGCAGAGAGTCTTTCCTGGTGCCCAAGAGTTATTATGTATAATTACCTGACATATCTGCTTTTCACACTTGGATCAATCTTTTTGTTAAAGGGAATGTTTGCATGGGAGAGGCAGGAACTATATCTGTTCCTTGCGGGAGTCTTTCTTGGACTTAATGTTATGGTCAGGTTCCCTAATATTGTAGAGGCTGGAATGATACTTGTTCTCTGGTTCTACTGTGTTATTACAAAAGAAGAATTTGTAGGTGTTGCCAAGAAGACTGGTATCTGCATTTTAGGATATCTTGTGGGTGTTGGAGTGCCTTATATAATAATAAGTGTTATTCATGGCCCTTTGGCTTATTTTGATATGATAGCAAGCCTTTTTGGAATGACGGAGACAGCTTCTGACTATTCATCTGGCGGAATGCTGGAACTAATTCTTTCAGGGTATACAGGTACTGCGTCAGCTATGCTGATTTTGATTCCATGCATGATGGCTGGAATATTTATGTTCCTAATGCAGGAAAAGAAATACGTATGGATAAAAAAACTACTGTTTTGTTTGGGACTTATTGTTCTTGTAAGATACTATTTTGCTAAGGGTGTCTTTACCAGAAACTATTTTTACTATGACAGTATATTTAAGGCTGCCATGATGTTTGTGATCGTATCGCTCATCTTTGCAATAATAGGTAGTATTGGCTTTTTGAATGGAAGTAAGCAGGAGCAGACACTTGCATTTACTGCTTTAATGATAATCCTGATAACACCTCTTGGAAGTAATAACTACACCTATCCTGTTATCAATAACCTTTACGTTGTGGCTCCAATTTCTCTATGGCTTATGAGAAGACTGATGCAAAGGCTCGGGGATAGAGAATATAACTTTGCATGGCAGAGCATGGCTACTATGATCATTGTTGTAGTAATGCTTCAGGGCATTCTTTTCCATTTCAATTTTGCCTTTGTGGATGGCGCTGATGGTCAGAAAAGAGATACTGTGTCCACTACTATACACAAAGCAAAGGGCATGGTTTCTACAAAAAATAATATTGAAACCTTAGAGGAACTTGCCGAGGCTGTTGAGAAGGCCAGAGCAACAGACAATCATGTGTTATTATTTGGCGGAGTACCAGGTCTTGCTTATCTGTTTGATCTTGAGCCTGCTATTGGTACCGTATGGCCTGATCTTGATAGCTACAAGACGGAGAACTTTGACAGTGCACTTATGGAACTTTCGGTTTCAGAGAATCCAACTCCCATGATCATTATTGGCAAGGATATGCAGGAATACGCCAACATTGACGCTAAATATGATATTTTAATGGACTATATTGATAATCATGATTATAATAGTGTCTTTGAGAGCGAAAGGTTTATTGTTTTCGCTGGTAATATAGAAAGCGAGGATTAAATTTTCATTTATGGAAGATACACAGAAGAAAGATATTTTTGACAGGATCATGTCACTTCCTGTCCTTAATATATTTGAACCGTTTTATAAGAAATACAAGGAAGGTCTTATGTACCTCTTTTTCGGGGGCCTGACTTTCTTTTTGAGCATTTTCCTGTTCTGGTTCATGGACAGTGTAATGCACCTTAACGAAGTAGTTAACAACTCAATTGACTGGGTGATCTGTGTTGCATTCCAGTTCTTTACAAACAGAACCTGGGTGTTTGATGGAAAGGTTGAGACCAAAAAGGATTTCTTCAAGCAGGCTGGAGCTTTTACAGCTGGAAGACTTTTTACTCTTATAGTTGAGGATCTTTTGATCTTTATTTTCATTACTCTTATGGGGCTGCCCAAGATGCCAGTTAAGCTTGGCGCTACCTTTGTTGTAATTGTACTTAACTATATTATTAGTAAACTGATAGTGTTCAAGAAAAAAGACTAAGAGACAACTTGAGTTTGATTTGGAGGTAATAACATGCGTATTAACTTTAACGTACCGCCTTTTACAGGAAAAGAATTCGATTATATCAAAGAATGTGTTGAGAATCAGAAGATCTGTGGTGATGGTCCATACACAGCTAAGGCTAACGAGTGGATTGAGAAAAAGACAGGCGTAACTAAGGCACTTCTTACAACATCATGCACACATGCTACTGAGATGTCTGCAATCCTTGCTGGCATCAAGGAAGGTGACGAGGTAATTCTTCCTTCTTATACCTTCGTATCTACTGCTAATGCTTTTGTACTTCGTGGAGCTAAGGTTGTTTTTGTTGATATCAGACCTGATACAATGAATATCGATGAGAACCTTATCGAGCAGGCTATCACATCCAAGACAAGAGCAATCGTTCCTGTACACTACGCTGGTGTTGCCTGTGAGATGGACACAATCATGGACATTGCCAAGAGACATAACCTTGTTGTTATCGAGGATGCTGCCCAGGGCGTAATGTCAACCTATAAGGGCAAGGCACTTGGAGCAATTGGTGATTTCGGTAACTTCAGCTTCCATGAGACCAAGAACTATAGTATGGGTGAAGGCGGAGCTCTTCTTCTCAGAGATGAGAAATATGTAGACGATGCTATTATTATCAGAGAAAAAGGTACCAACCGTACTCTTTACAAGCTTGGTAAGGTTGACAAATACAGCTGGATTGAGCCAGGTTCATCATATCTTCCTAGTGAGATGAACGCAGCTTATCTCTATGCACAGCTTGAGAAGGCTGATGAGATCAATGATGCCAGAATGGATCACTGGAACAGATATTATGAGGCTCTTAGACCTCTTGAAGAAAAGGGACTTATCGAGCTTCCTGTAATTCCTGAGGGATGCGTTCACAATGCGCACATGTTCTATCTCAAATGTAAAGATCTCGAGGAGAGAACAGGACTTATCAACTACTTACAGAGCAATGATATTCTTCCTGCTTCTCACTATGTACCACTTCATTCTTCCAAGGCAGGACTTATCTATGGTGAGTTCAGAGGTGAGGATAAGTACACAACCAAGGAGAGTGAGAGATTATTAAGACTCCCTATGTACTACAAGCTTACTGATGATGATCTTGACGAAGTAGTTATGAGAGTAAAGGAATACTACAAGTTTAATTAAACATAAGTTGGGGTGATTATGAAACAGTCACATAAGTATATGAGCATAATAGTATCCGCTGTGGCAGTACTTGCTATGATGGTAGTGACACTTATGTTTGGTGACTATTTTTTCGACCTTAACGACGATGTTCTTATGAAAGACATTCTCTCAGGTGCCTATACAGGGACACCTGAGGGACACAATATACAGATGCTGTATCCAATTAGCTGGTTTATCTCTCTTTTGTATAAAACAGGGATAAATCTCGACTGGTACGGCATCTTTTTATGTTTTATCCAGTATCTGTGTCTGTTTTTTATGGTATCTGCACTGATATCAAGAGCTTCTGATACCTGGAAAAAGATATTATGCGCCATAAGCTTTATTTTGGTCTGCCTTGGATTTTTCTGGCCGCATTTATTATTTGTTCAGTATACGGTTGTCTGCGGACTTATGTCTGGAACTGCAGCATTTCTGATACTGACAGCAAAAGAAAATAAGAAGAATAATATCATCGCGCTGATACTGCTATTTGTAGCATACCTCATCAGATCAGAGATGCTACTACTAACTCTTCCGATGGTCGGGGTGGCAATTCTGATAAAGTGGGCATTATCAAGACTAGAGTACTATGGAGACTCAATGGTTTCCCATGTTGGCGAAAAGAAAAAGCTCTTTAGAAGATACCTTGGCTTGTGCCTGACACTGGTACTTGGACTTCTGGTATGCGGCGGACTTCATAAGCTTGCTTATTCAAGAGCTGACTGGAAGGAGTTTAACAGACTTTTTGACAATAGAACTGAGCTGTATGACTTTCAGTATATTCCTGACTATGCGCAGAACAAGGATTTCTACGATAGCATTGGTCTTTCAGAAAGTGAGCAGCAGCTTCTCGTAAATTACAACTTTGCTTTGGATGATGAGATAAACGCAGATACTCTCGGAGCTATAGCCGAGTACGCAGCCCAGACAAAAAGTGCGGATGCACCTTTAACTGACAGGCTTCGTAAAGCTTTTTCTCTTTGCGTATACAGAATGCACTATGTTGCAGCACCGGTATTTTATGAATATCCTATGACAGATTTTCCATGGAATGTTGGTGTTATTCTGCTGTACCTTGCGGTATTTGCAACTCTTTTCATAAAGCATAAGGGTGAGGCTCATTACAAAAAGTTTGGTTTAGGACTAATTGCAACGCTTATAGCCTGCAGATCCGTTTTGTGGCTCTATATTATCATTCGCGGAAGAGATCCGATTCGTATTACACATCCGCTATATCTTATCGAGATGGTGATACTCACAGGCATGCTGATGCTTGTACTTGGCTCATCTGAGGCTGAGGGTTATAAAAAGAGCATCGAATCCAAAATAGCAGCGGTGATTGCTATAGTTCTTGGAATCGTAGGCGCTATAGCTATTCCAATGCAGGGAAGAGTAATTAACCATGAGAACATGATCAGACAGGCCATGCTTGACAGGTACCAGGCGCTTTATGACTATTTTGATGCTAATAAAGAGTCTTACTATCTGATTGATGTATATACCAGTGTTTCACTTGGAGAGGCTGTGACAGAAGAAGCAGCGACTTTCTCAGAGAAGATGTTTGAAAGAATAGATAATAGCTTTGCTAATCATGATCTACTGGGTGGATGGGCTTCAAAGAGCCCGATATACAGGCAGAAGTTAGAAAAAGCAGGCTATACAAATGTTCAGGACGCGCTTCTCTCTGAGAGAGTTTATTATGTCCAGAACAAGACCTTTGATAACAGCTGGCTCATAGATTATTATCATGAAAAGGGCGTTGAAGTAAGCCTTGATAAAATAGATGAGATTGCAGATGTATTCGAGATTTATAAAGTAGAGAAACTTAACTGATGATGAATGAAATGGAAATGAATATGGAATCAGGATTTGAATTTGTAAAAAAAGGCAAATTGGTGAGCCTTAGAATGATCACTCGTCAGGATACAGAGCTTGTTGTAAAGTGGCGCAATAACCCAAGAGTCAGAGATAATTTTGTGTATAGAGAGTTTTTTACCAAAGAGATACATGAGAAATGGCTTGAGGATAAGGTGTTTGCAGGCAAAGTGGTGCAGATGATCATTGTTGAAAACGATTGCCAGAGGCCTGTAGGAAGTGTGTATCTCAAATACACAACGGAGGATAAGACAGAGGCAGAATACGGAATCTTCATCGGTGAAGATGATGCCATCGGCAAGGGCTATGGTAATGAGACAGCGCGCCTTGCAGTTGAATATGCCAGGGAAGAACTGGGCATAAAGAGACTGATTCTCAGAGCATTTTGTTATAACACTGCAGCTATTAGGAGCTATGAACATGCTGGATTTGTTAAATTTCAGGATATGCCTGCTGTTCTGTGCAGTGATGGTCAAAAAAGTGATATGATACTCATGGAGAATTGTTTATAAACTGAAAGGTGAAATATTAGATGGCAGATAAAAAGATAAGCTTTGTGATTCCATGCTACAGATCAGAGAATACACTTGGCTCAGTAATAGATGAAATAGATAGGACAATGGCTACAAGAATTGATTACAGCCATGACATTATCCTTGTAAATGATGGATCTCCTGACAATACCTGGGGAGCTATCTGTAACGAGGTTTCCAAGGCTACAGATGGACATATTCTTGGAATCAATTTTGCCAAGAACTTTGGCCAGCACGCAGCTCTTATGGCAGGACTTAACAGAACTACAGGAGATTATGTGGTTTGCCTTGACGACGATGGTCAGACTCCTGCTGATGAGGTGTTTAAGCTCATCGATGCTCTTGAAAATGGTGCAGACGTTGCTTATGCAAGATATGGACACAAGCAGCACAATGTATTCAGAAATTTTGGAACCTTTATGAACGAATCAATGGCAACAGTAATGCTTGGTAAGCCCAAGGATCTGTTTGTATCAAGCTATTTTGCAGCCAGAAGATTTGTTGTAGACGAGATGGTCAAGTACGAAAGTTCATACCCTTATGTAATCGGACTTGTACTCAGGACAACCAAGAACATAGTTAATGTTGATGTTAATCACAGAAGACGTGAAGTAGGTCAGAGTGGTTATACCTTCTCCAAGCTCCTTGGACTATGGATCAACGGCTTTACTGCATTTAGCATCAAACCACTTAGAATAGCTACTTTTTCAGGCTTTTCTTTTGCAGCCATCGGATTTATTTATGGCATTTACACTATCATCAAGAAGTTTGTTTATCCGGCTGTTCCAGTAGGCTTTTCTGCTCTCATGAGCGCTGTTATCTTTATCGGGGGAATGCTGATGCTCATGATGGGAATGATCGGCGAGTATGTCGGAAGAGTTTATATTTCTCAGAATAAGAATCCACAATATGTAATTCGTGAGACTACAGAAGATGGAAAAAAGTAATTTGGGGAAAACTAATGAAATAAAAAATGACAGATCGGCCTGGCTTTTGTCAGGCTTATTTGGCGTTTTATCTGCTCTTTTTATCGTATGGGGTTATCAGCTAGAAAAGAGCGACAGCATAAACTTATCTGATCAGAATTCTCTTTTTGTTCTCCTACTCATGATAATAGTATTTACAGTAGATACCAAGCATATCTGGGACAATTACACTCAGAGCTTTCATGGCAGGAAGTTCATGGGAGTGTTCAAGCTTAGAGAGATTTTTGGAAAAGAGAAGGCGCAGGCAGGAAAGAGCACTTTCCTGATTGACTGGGCTATCCTGGTGGCTTTGAATATCCCTGTATTTCTTGGTGTATTTCCTGGGTTCTTTGTTTATGATGCTCAGGATGAGCTTATGGAGGTTATTACCAGAAGCTTTTCTACTCATCATCCTCTTTTACATGTTCTTGCTCTTGGAGGAACAATAGCACTTGTTCACAAGCTTACAGGTTCATGGAATGCGGGAATAGCTACTTATGTCTTTTTGCAGATGCTGGTTATTACTGCAGTATTTGCTTATGTGATCTCGTTCATGAAGAAAAAAGGTCTTGGTAATAAAGGAAAGATCGCATGGATTCTTTACTATGGCGTATTTCCTACTATTGTCATGTTTACACTTTGCTCTTGTAAGGACGGACTATTTTCGGCTTTTCTGGTGCTTTTGACAGTTCTTTTGATAGAGCTTACTGATGATACAGAGGCTTTTCTCGCAAGCAAGTGGAAAAAGGTTTTCTTTGTGCTGGTGGCAACGCTAGTTCCATGCTTCAGGCATAATGGCTTTTATGCTTATCTTGTGTTTATTCCGTTTGCAGTTATTTATTTCAGAAAATACTTAAAGTCAGCACTGATTCCTATGCTGGTTATTCCAGTTGCTCTGTACCTTGTTATTTCAGCTGTCCTGTCAGCTGCGCTTGGCTGCGAGGGAACACATCATCAGGAAAAGCTCACTGTTCCAATCATGCAGATGACCAGAGTTTATACTTATGACAGGGACAGTATGTCACAGGAAGAAATAGATACTTTAAAAGAGTATATTCCAGAGACCAATCTGGATATGTATTCTCCAAGAGTGGCAGATCTCGTAAAGTTTGCCTTTAACAACGATAAGTATGAGCAGGATAAGGGGAGTTTTTGGAAGCTGTGGTTTTCTCTTTTTAAAAAGCACCCAATGACATATCTGAATGGATGGATGCTGACTTCTTATGGATACTGGTATCCTGCGGCTAATATAAATGTTTATAAGGGAACGACTGTCTTTACTTTTACTTATGAGGACAGTTCATATTTTGGTTATGAAGTGGAGCAGCCTGGAGAGCGTGCCAGTCTTATTCCTACAATTGATGAGCTGTACAGATACATCTCCATCGGTTCTTTCCATGATGATAATCTGGTTTTGTCACTGTTTTTTGCACCAGGTCTTTTTATCCTGATCTATTTGTTTACTCTTTTATATCGTGTTTCTCAGAAAAACTATAAGAGAGTAATACCTTTTATGCCTATAATGCTGACCTGGCTTACTGTACTCCTTGGACCAACATATCTTCCAAGATACGTTCTTTATTTGTGGACAGGGCTTCCACTTCTTGTGATAACGGGCTCTGTGACTGATTTGATTAAGAATAACAGGTATGATAATATTTAATGATGGCTTTTTGTGCCTTAAATTACTAAAGGTTTAATATATGAGACAGATTATTAGCAAGAAAAAGGCAATTTCTATAACGACAATATTGATTGCACTGGTTGCTATTCTCAGCATTTTTCCGCTCAGAATTTGGACAACAGTGCAGGAATATTCAGCTGGCGGCGAATATGTTGAGAATTCGGGAGTAGTTAACTTCGAATATACTCTCAAGCAGAAGTTTGTAACTCAGTATGAAAGGCTCAGCAGTGTGGACGTTTATGTGTCTGAAGTGATAAATGGCAGATACATAGGCGTTTCTGTGTATGATGAAAATGGATCAGAGCTTTTGCAGACCTTCATTGATACTGCAGACAAGACTGTACCAGGATTTGTAAATGTTCCCCTTGAGCTCAATACTGAGGTGGGTAAGGAATATTACTTTGGTTTAAATGGATGCAGATCCAAGTATATAGTAGGTTTTGAGGATCTTCCGGATGAAGTAGGCTATGTTGGAAGCCTTTATTATAACTGGGAAGAGATTCCGGCTAAGCATTTATACGCTCGATACAACTACAGAATTCCTATGGCAAAGAGCTTTTCTCTTATCATGATACTTGCCATAGCTGTGGCTGCCATTGTAGTTCTTTTGATTACAGAGCTGTTATTCAAAAAGTTCCCTGATAAGAACACCTTATCAACAGGGGAGAGTGCTCTCAGGGTTGTAGCTAACCCAATAGCTGCAGTGTGCTTTGGAGCGCTGATGATCATGGTATTTCCTCTAAGAGTTTTCGACTCCAGAGTGGCAGATATAATCTTTTACGAATTAGGACTTATTATTGCTGCAGCAATTACGTTCTATGGTATCAACCACAAGGTAGTAAGCCACAGATTTGGAATATCCTTCTGGGAAGGAATTAACAGTAAGAACAGAGTTATCTATGTTCTTCAGATGCTGATGATTGCTCTTGCCATCTGGCATGCCAGCGATTATATGAACGGACTATATGATATTTTCCACATTTTGTCAGAGAGACGAATGCTCATCTGTCTTCTTTTGCTGATCATTCTGACATTTTCTTTTAAAGATGTATTTAATGTCTTTAACATTCTCTGGCTGGTGGCTTCAGTGGCAGGAGGTTTTAATTACTATAGAGCTAATGCCTTCAGCCCTGAGGAAAAAGAGTTTGACCTTAAGAACATGGCTCTTAAGTACCTGATAATAATTGTTGTACTTGCAGGCTTAGTTGTTATTAACATCATCAGGTCTGCTGTGTCATGTGTTGCTCATAATATCCGCAGCAAGAAGAAAGCATTTGGAACAAGCCATCGCATTACTTTCTTTGGATGTGTTCTGATTCTTCTTTTTGCAATGATGATAATCTTCAGAAATACAAGAACCTGGGGAATTGTGCTGGCTCTTATATTTGGCGGGCTTTATTTCAGGCTGTATTACTGGAAGGGCAAAAAAGACTGGTACAGAATTTTAGCTGGCGGTCTTATGCTCAACTTCGTGATTTCTCTGGGATATTCTCTTTTATACAGATACTTCCCAGGCTATGTCAGCGGAAGATTTGGTTTTATCTTCCACACAGTTACCGTAACTGCTGAGTATCTCACCTTCATGGGAGCAGCTGCCACAGTAATGCTGGCTATCAAGGTTGTAGCGTTCCCTAAGAGAATGCATTTTGTAGAACTCTTCAGGACTGCATGGAAAGAGATCATTCTCTTTGGATGGATCATGGCTTATGCCATTTTTACAGTATCAAGAACTGCGTATGTGGCTATCTGCGCTGTTGTACTTGCTGTGCTGCTTGTTGTTATAAGCCAGTACAGGAGGCAGTTTATCAGGATTGTGGCAGTAATGCTAGCATCTGTGATTGTGTGCTTCCCTGCGGCGTTTACACTTCAGAGAATAATTCCAACCATAGTTGCACAGCCTGTGTACTATGTGATAGATGATGCTGCACCTGGAATAAGAGGTGGTGCATTTTGGAATCATCCTAACTTCATGTGTGTAGAGAGATTTGCTAATCTTTTTGGAACCAAGATTCTTGGTATAGATGCAGAGGATTATTTTTATCCTGTGGATGTGTATAATTATGACGATAATGGCCAGCCTCTGCTGGACAATTATGGATATCCGGTAGAAAATTCAGTTGAAGAGTATTACCAGCAGCAGGGAGCGGCTGATATTGCAGTTCCTTCCAGCGATTATCTTGTGGCAAATGGCTTTACTCGAGCTGAATACTTCATGCTTTTAGATACCTTGAATGGTTATGTTGATGAGAATAGCAGACTTGATGTTGTATCCAACGGACGTATCACTATTTTCAAGTCATATCTCAAAGAGCTGAACATGACTGGTCATGACGCAATGGGAGCAGAGCTTCCAAATGGGGAAATAGCACTTCATGCACATAATACCTATATTCAGATTGCTTATGATAATGGTATTATCTCTGGTGCTGTATTTGCGTTGTTGATTCTGGTGGCTGCTATCTCTGGTATCAATATGTACAGAAGAAATAAGAATAACGATCCGCTTACACTTATTTCTTTTGCAATAACAATAGGTTTTGTTGTGGCAGGAATGACAGAGTGGGTATTCCATTTGTGTAATCCTATGACTGTTGCTCTTATGCTATCTTTCGCGGGGATGATTTTTAAGGAAAAGACTAATGAGTAAGAAAAGAGAACCTTTCAATTATCAAAAATTATATAGACGTACTGGCCTTATCATCTACGATGTTATCAGCATAATATGTGCCAGCTATTTTGCTATTCTGATCAGGTATGAGTTTAAGATTGATTCGATTCCGGATCATTTCATGACTCCTATCAACACCTTTTTACCTGTGAATATTCTGCTGACCTTTGGCGTGTTCTATATATTTAAGCTTTATGACAGTCTTTGGGCGTATGCAGGAGAAAGAGAACTTCAGAATCTGGTTATGGCCTGTGTTATTTCTGGTGTGATCAATGCCATCGGACTTCAGTTTTTCAAGTCACAGTCACAGCCGGTTCCACAGAGCTATTACTTCCTGTACACATTTATTTTGATCTCTATGATCTTCGTCAGCAGATTCTCCTACAGATTTCTGCGCAGTCAGAAGCATAGAATCGAGAACAAGAACAATAATAAAGCAGTTATGATAATTGGAGCAGGTGAGGCTGCCAATATTATCATCAAGGACATTATCACAAGTAATTATTCAACAATGTCCATCAAATGTATTATCGATGATGATACCAATAAATGGGGCAAATATATTCAGGGCATCAGAGTTGTAGGCGGAAGAGACAGAATCGAGGAGTGCGCAGATCTTTATGATATCGATGAGATCATTGTTGCGATTCCTTCTGTATCAAGACCAGAGCTCAGGAAGATTCTTGAAATCTGTAAGAACACTAACTGTAAGCTTCGTTCCCTTCCTGGAATGTATCAGCTTGTCAACGGTGAGGTAAATGTTTCAAGACTGAGAGATGTAGAAGTAGAGGACCTTTTGGGAAGAGATCCTATTGCTGTTGATATGGACCAGATTGCCGGCTATGTAAGCGGCAAGGTGGTAATGGTTACAGGTGGTGGCGGTTCTATTGGTTCAGAGCTTTGCAGGCAGATTGCAGGACACAAGCCTAAGAGACTTATTATCGTAGATATTTACGAGAACAATGCTTATGACATCCAGCAGGAGCTTATCCGTAAGTATCCTGAAATGGATCTCGTAGTGCTCATAGCATCAGTTAGAAATACACTTCGTATCAACAATATTTTTGAGACTTACAAGCCTGACATTGTTTATCATGCAGCAGCTCACAAGCATGTTCCACTTATGGAGACAAGCCCTGGAGAAGCTATCAAGAACAATGTTTTTGGTACCTGGAAGACTGCTATGGCAGCGGCTATGAATGGAACCAAGAAATTTGTTCTTATTTCCACAGATAAGGCTGTTAACCCTACTAACGTAATGGGTGCCAGCAAGAGAATCTGTGAGATGATCATTCAGACCTTCAACAAGCACTATGATACAGAGTTTGTTGCGGTAAGATTTGGTAATGTACTTGGTTCCAACGGATCAGTTATTCCTCTGTTCAAGAAGCAGATTGAATCCGGCGGCCCTGTAACAGTAACAGATCCTAAGATCATCAGATACTTTATGACAATTACTGAGGCTGTTTCACTGGTTCTTCAGGCAGGAGCTTATGCTAAGGGCGGAGAGATCTTCGTTCTTGATATGGGTGAGCCTGTTAAGATCCTTGATCTTGCCGAGAACCTTATTAAGCTCTCCGGATACAAGGTTGGAGAGGACATCAAGATTGAATTCACAGGACTTCGTCCAGGTGAGAAGCTCTACGAGGAGATGCTCATGGATGAGGAAGGACTTCAGGATACATCCAACAAGATGATCCATATCGGTAAGCCTATCGAGATGGACGAGATGAAGTTCTTTTCACAGCTTGAGAAGCTCAACGTGGCAGCCAAGGAAGAGTCTCCTGACATCAGAGATTTGATAAAAGAGATAGTTGAAACCTACCACCCTGATGTTCACAGATATGTAATGACAAGAGACAGAAAAGAAGCATTGGAAAAGACATCAGAGCTTATCAACAGTGGTGTCGCACAATAAAGAGTTATTTGAGGAGTTCTATTATGGAAATAAAGCCATTTGAGTCTAAATTATATCTTTCATCACCTACTATGCATGGTGAAGAGATCAAGTACATTCAGGAAGCTTATGATACCAACTGGATGTCTACTATTGGTGCCAATATCAATGAATCAGAGAAGATGATCTGCCAGAAGATCGGATGCAAGGATGCTGTAGCTCTTTCAGCAGGAACGGCTGCCCTTCATCTGGCTATCAAGCTTGCAGGTGAGAGACTATACGGAAAGGCAAAGGTAGGCCATGGTTCACTGGAAGGTCACAAGGTGTTCTGCTCAGACATGACCTTTGATGCTACGGTTAATCCTATTGCTTATGAAGGTGGAGAGGCTGTATTTATCGACACCGAGTATGATACCTGGAATATGAATCCCAAGGCTCTTGAGAAGGCTTTTGAGATATATCCTGAGGTTAAGCTCGTTGTAATTGCGCACCTCTATGGAACACCTGGCAAGATGGATGAGATACGTGCTCTTTGTGACAAGCACAAAGCTCTTATTGTTGAGGATGCAGCGGAGTCTCTTGGCGCAACATATAAGGGACAGCAGACAGGTATCCTTGGCGATTATGGCATTATTTCTTTTAACGGAAACAAGATCATCACTGGCTCTGCAGGAGGAATGTTCCTGACAAACAGTGAAGAGGATGCACACAAGGTTCGTAAGTGGGCTACTCAGGCAAGAGAGGATGCTTTCTGGTATCAGCATGAGGAGCTTGGATACAACTACCGTATGAGTAACGTTGTAGCTGGTGTAGTAAGAGGCCAGATTCCACACCTCGAGGAGCATATTGCTCAGAAGAAAGCTATATATGAGCGTTACAAGGAAGGCTTTAAGGATCTTCCTGTAACTATGAATCCATACGATGAGGCAAACAGTGAGCCTAACTTCTGGCTTTCATGTATGCTTATCAACAAGGATGCGATGTGTAAGCAGGTTCGCGGCGAGAAGGATGTTCTCTACATTTCAGAGCCAGGCAAGAGCTGCCCTACAGAGATTCTTGAAAAGATCGCTTCTCTCAATGCTGAGGGTCGTCCAATCTGGAAGCCAATGCATGCACAGCCAATATACAGAATGAATCCATTCATCACAGAAAGTGGCAACGGAAGAGCGAGAAGTAACGCTTATATCAATGAAGGCGCTGTTCCTGATATTGGAATGGATATCTTTGACAGAGGACTCTGTCTTCCAAGTGATAACAAGATGACACCTGAGCAGCAGGATGTGGTCATCAGCGTAATTAGAGAGTGCTTTAAGTAAGAGGTATTATGAACAATAATAGTATTTATGCCAGATATATTAAGCGCCTATTGGATTTTGTGCTAGCTCTGGTGATTTTGATCCTCTTTTGCTGGCTGTATCTGATACTGGCAATTCTGGTAAGGGTTAAGCTTGGAAGCCCTGTGCTCTTCAAGCAGCCAAGACCAGGTCGCGGGGAAAAGATATTCAACATGTACAAGTTCAGGACCATGACGGATGCCAGAGACAAGGACGGTAAGCTCCTTCCTGATAAGGACAGACTTACAAACTTTGGTAAGTTCCTTAGAAAGACGAGTCTTGACGAGCTTCCGGAGCTCTTTTGTATACTGAAGGGTGACATGAGTTTTATAGGGCCAAGGCCTCTTTTGGTGGAGTATCTTCCATACTACACAGAGAGGGAGAAGCTTCGCCACACAGTTCGTCCGGGACTGACAGGACTTGCACAGGCCAGCGGCAGAAATACGGTGGACTGGGATACCAGATTTGAACTTGATGCTCAGTATGTTGAGAAGCTGAGCTTTATAATGGACCTTAAGGTCATTGTAATGACTATAAATACTGTCCTTGGACACACAGAGACTGTTGCCGAGGATACTAACCAGGTTGAGGGCAATTTCGCCCAGATTCGTAAGGAGCGCCTCGAAAGAACCGGCTCTCTGAAATGATTTAGAGACAAAAGGAAGGATACGATATGAGCAAGGAGATCAATATTCTCATACTAAGCGCAGGTACAAGAAATAAAGTAGTACAGGCTTTCAAGAAAGAGATTGCCAATAACGGCAAAGTGGTTTCAACTGATTGCAGTAATCTTGCACCAGCTCTTTATGATTCTGACGATGTTGCGCTTGTATCAAGAATAGATGACCCATATTACATAGATGAGATTCTCAGAATATGCAGGCAGGAGAACATAACTGGTGTGTTCAGTCTCATAGACCCAGAGCTTTCTCTTATTGCCAAGAATGCTGACAGATTCACAGAGATCGGGGTGACACCAATTGTTTCATCCTACGAGCTTTGTGAGACCAGCCTTGATAAGTATAAGATGTACGAGATGCTGATTAAGCTTGGCATTCCAACTGCAAAATGCTACCTCTCAATTGAGGATTTTGAAAATGCCAGAGAGTCGGGGGATATCGACTTCCCTATCTTTGTTAAGCCTAGAAGCGGCAGCGCTTCAATCAACATCAACTCAGTTAAGTCCAAGGAGATGTTGACAGCTCTTTTCCATGATTATGATGATCTCATGATCCAGGAGTACATGAAGGGGCAGGAGTACGGCGCTGACGTATACATCGACATGATCTCAGGAAAGTGCACATCTATTTTCCTTAAGAAAAAGATAAAGATGCGTGCTGGAGAGACTGACAAGTCGGTATCCGTAATTGATGAAAATATCTTCAAGCAGATCATCTACTTTGTAGAGACTATCGGTTATAGAGGCATGATAGATATCGACCTCTTCCATGATGAAGAAAATGATATCTGGTATTTGTCTGAGGTTAACCCAAGATTCGGCGGCGGTTATCCACATGCTTATGAGTGTGGTGTCAACTTCCCTCGCCAGATCATCAGAAACTTAAAGGGTGAAGAGAACCCTATCAGAATCGGTGATTATAAAGAAGGCGTGTACATGATGAAGTACAACGAAATCAAGATTATGCCAGAGTACAAATTGGTTTAAAGGGTGACGGATATGCCAAAGGCACTAATACTCGCAAATTCCTCCAGTGGTCTTTATGACTTCAGGAATGAGCTTCTTACGGGACTTATGGCTCAGAACTTTGAGGTAGTCATAAGTCTTCCGGATGAAATGAAAACTAAAGAGCTGCAAAATGAAGGCTGCAGAGTCATTCATACAGACATTAACAGGCGCGGAGTCAATCCTATTCAGGATATGACTCTTTTTGCCGCTTATAAAAAGCTTTTAAAAAGTGAAAAACCTGACGTGGTTATCACATATACCATAAAGCCCAATATCTACGGCGGTTTTGCCTGCAGAATGTGCAAGGTTCCCTATGTTTCTACTATAACAGGTCTTGGGTCGACCTTTGAAAGAGGCGGAGTGCTGCTTAAGCTTATCGTGGCAATGTACAAGATTGCCCTCAAAAAATGCAGCTGTCTCTTTTTCCAGAACGATGAGAACAGGAAGATATTTGAAGCTAATGGAATCAGGGCAGTTAAGCATGTGACAGTAAGTGGTTCGGGTGTAAATCTTGAAAAACACAGCTTTGAGGAATATCCGGGACATAAGGATGATATAACAAGATTTCTATATATTGGCCGTCTCATGAAGGAGAAGGGCACTGATGAATACCTCTACGCCGCCAAAAAGATCCATGATAAGTATGGCGATAAGGTTTCTGTAGCAGCCATCGGCTATTTTGACGGAGACTATGAGGAAAGGGTAAAAGAGGCAGAAAAAGAAGGCTATCTTAAGATGATCCCTTATCAGAAGGACATCCACCCATATATAAGAGAGGCGGACGCTATAGTTCATCCTTCATACCACGAGGGCATGAGCAATGTTCTCATGGAGGCAGCAGCCACAGGAAGATGTGTTATTGCTTCTGATATACCTGGTTGCAGAGAGGTTGTTGACAGGGATAAGTCAGGTCTTTTATTCCAGCCAAGGAATGAGGAAGCCCTTTATGAAGCTCTCGATAGGTTCATGGGCTTTACACTTGACCAGAAAAAGAGCTTTGGTCAGGCTTCCAGAAAATGGGTTCAGGAGCACTTTGACAGAAAAAAGGTTATAAACGCCTATTTAAGCGAAATTTCTCGAATTGTTCCTTGAGTTTGACATACGTAGTATAATATCTTAGTGATACTTTGATTAAAATTGTGGAGGAAACACAAATGAGTTTATATGAAAAGCTCCTTTCCGGAGAAGAGAAACTGTCACTGGTAGGACTTGGATATGTAGGAATGCCTATAGCAGTGGCTTATGCCAAGAAGATTAAGGTAGTAGGTTATGATTTCAATGCTGCCAAGGTTGACATGTATAAGAGAGGAATCGATCCAACAAGAGAAGTTGGCGATGATGCTATCAAGGAGACATCAGTAGAATTTACAGCAGATCCAGAGAAGCTCAAAGAGTGTAAATTCCACGTTGTTGCTGTTCCTACACCTGTTAATGATGATCATACACCAGATCTTTCACCAGTTGAGGGAGCCAGCCATACACTTGGTAAGTACCTTACAAAGGGATCAATCGTAGTATACGAGTCAACAGTTTATCCTGGTGTTACTGAGGATGTATGTGTGCCTATTCTTGAGCAGGAGTCTGGCCTTAAGTGCGGAGTAGACTTCAAGGTTGGATATTCACCAGAGCGTATCAACCCAGGTGACAAGGTACACAGACTTGATACAATTACCAAGATCGTATCCGGTATGGATGAAGAGACTCTCGAAGAGGTTGCAAATGTTTACAGTCTTGTAGCACTTGCAGGTGTATATAGAGCACAGTCAATCAAGGTTGCTGAGGCTGCTAAGGTTATCGAGAACTCACAGCGTGATATCAACATCGCTTTCATGAACGAGCTTTCAATGATCTTCCACAAGATGGATATCGATACAAAGAGCGTTTTGGAGGCAGCAGGAACAAAGTGGAACTTCCTTCACTTCTTCCCAGGTCTTGTTGGCGGACACTGCATCGGTGTTGATCCATATTACCTCACATACAAGGCTGAGGAGCTGGGATACCACTCACAGATCATTCTTTCAGGAAGACGTATCAACGATGACATGGGCAAATACATTGCCGAGTCCTGCGTAAAGAACCTGATTGCAGCAGACATCCCTGTAAAGAATGCTAAGGTTGCAATCCTTGGATTCACTTTCAAGGAGAACTGCCCTGACACAAGAAATACTAAGGTAATCGACATTTACAACGAGCTTGGAGAGTACGGCATCAAGCCTGTAGTTGTGGATCCTGAGGCTGATTCAGACGAGGCAAAGAGACTCTACGGCATAGAATTTGATTCAATAGATTCAATAAAAGACATGGATGCAGTTATTGTGGCTGTTGCCCATGAGGCATTCAAGGGATACAAGCCCGAGAACATTGCGAAGTTCTTTAACCCTGCCCGCAAGACAAAGGTATTCCTTGACATCAAGGGAATCTATGAGCTTAACGATTATAAGGCTCCTGAGTTCTCATACTGGCGACTATAAAGGGATTCAAAGTCATGCAAAATTTCATGCTTGCATGAAATTTTACATGACCTTGAAGACCGAAGCGAACCTGAGGAAAAAAGATACGCGAAGAATGAGCGGATCGATTTCCGAAGGTTTGCAGGATTGCGAGAGCGTAAGCGGAGCAATCCGTATAGTCGCCTATACATAGCAATTGAGATGACTTACTATACGGAGCAATCCGTATAGTCGCATATACATAGAAAGGAATTATTATGGGATTTAAAGAATTAAAATTTCCGGAGAACTCCGTCTTCCTCGTGACCGGAGGTGCCGGATTTATCGGATCAAATATATGCGAGGCACTTCTTAACATGGGCTACACTGTAAGGTGTATGGACAATCTCTCCACAGGACATATCGAGAATATCCAGCCCTTTATGGAGAATCCAAAGTTTACTTTCCTTCAGGAGGATATACGGGACCTGGATGCCTGCATGAAGGCAACAGAGGGCGTGGACTTTGTTCTCAATGAGGCTGCCTGGGGAAGCGTTCCAAGAAGTATCGAGATGCCTCTTCTCTATGAGGAGATCAATATCCGCGGAACTTTGAATATGATGGAAGCTTCAAGACAGAACGGCGTAAAGAAGTTTGTCTATGCTTCAAGCTCTTCTGTTTACGGTGATTCAACCACACTTCCAAAGAGAGAAGGACAGGAGGGAAATGTTCTTTCTCCTTACGCGCTGACAAAGAAGACTGATGAGGAGTACGGAAAGCTTTACAAGAAGCTCTACGGTCTTGATACCTACGGTCTTAGATATTTCAATGTCTTCGGAAGAAGACAGGATCCCAACGGCGCATACGCTGCAGTAATTCCAAAGTTCTTAAAGCAGCTTATGAACGGCGAGACTCCTACCATCAACGGCGACGGAAAGCAGTCAAGGGACTTCACCTATGTTGATAATGTTATCGAGGGCAATTTAAGAGCCTGCCTTGCTTCTTCAGAGGCAGCAGGTGAAGCCTACAATATCGGAGCCGGCGGAAGAGAGTTCCTTATAGATGTATATCATCATCTTACAGACGCTCTCGGCATGGATGTGGAGCCAATCTTCGGACCACCTCGTGCAGGTGATATCAGGGATTCCAATGCAGATATCTCAAAGGCAAGACAGAATCTTGGCTATGATCCTTCCTACGACTTCAAGGCAGGAATCGAGCTTGCGATTGAATGGTATAAGGAAAACTTGTAAGATATAGGTCTTCAAAGTCATGGAAATTTCATGCTTGCATGATAATTTACATGACCTTGAAGACCGAACGAACATGAGGAAAAAAGATACGCGAAGGATGAGCGGATCGATTTCCGAATGTTCGTAGCATGACGAGAACGAAGTGGAGTCATGCGAAAATCTTACAATGAGGATAACTATGAGAATAACTATTCGAATGGACGACATAACCCCGGATATGGATCATGCAAAGTTTAAACGCTTCAAGGATCTTCTGGATGAGCATGACATCAAGCCACTGATTGGTGTCGTGCCTGACAGCAGGGATGAGAAGCTTGCCATCGATCCCCCGGATCCGCAGTTCTGGGATATGGTAAAAGAGCTGAAGGAAAAGGGCTGGGTTATTGCCATGCATGGCTTTAACCATCTGTATACCACTAAGGATCCCGGGCTTTTTCCCATCGGAGGAAAGTCCGAGTTTGCAGGTCTTTCTTTATCAAAGCAGGATGAGATGATAAGGGAAGGAAAGCGCATTCTTAAAGAGCACGGAATAGCCACCGACATTTTCATGGCGCCGTCCCATTCTTTTGACCAAAACACACTGACAGCCCTTAGGAAGAATGGCTTCAGAGCCATAACAGACGGTTTTGGAATAAGACCATTTAAGTCGGAGGGGCTGGTGTTTTACCCAATCTCAGTAAGGCGCGGACAGAGCCTTAAGGATGATAGGGATGGTCTTGTCACCTTTGTATATCACGTAAATACAATGGATGAGAAGGACTTTATAAAGTTTAAAGAGCTGCTTTCCACGGGGAAGGTCGTTTCTTTTGAAGAAAACGACAAGATGGAAGCTAAGGAGCGGAATATATTTGGGGATGCGAAGCAGTACTGTTTGGCGAAGTCCAAGTATATGGCTGTGCAGCTGCGAAAAATGATTAAGTAAAAACTTCAGCCCGCAGCACTTTGCTGCTGAGGGCGTGAGAAAGTGATGCAATAGTGCACATGCCCTTCACCGAAGGTGACGCTATTGGCATGTGCATGCATCTTTGAGGAACGAAAAAATGGACTCTAATGGGTATGGTCAGATCCGAGTGCTCCACGTGCTCGGTGTTCTTGGACTTGGTGGAGCTGAATGCAGAATAATCGATCTATATAGAAACATGGACAGGGATAAGATACAGTTCGATTTCCTTGTTCATTGTTCACCTGAAAAAACAGGAAAGAAGAGTCCGACTTCTGATGAACTGATGGCAGTTCGAGAGCCGGACTATTTTGATAATAGCGTGTACAAGCTTGGAGGCCGAATTTTCTGTCTTCCAAAGTTCACCGGAACCAATATGGGGGATTACAAGGCTGCAGTAAAGCAGTTTTTTGAGCAGCATCCCAATGAGTGGAAGGTTGTTCAGGGGCATATGACCAGCACTGCGGCAATTTATCTTCCGATCGCGAAGAAAGCAGGGATTCCCATCTGTATTGCCCATGCAAGAAGCGCGGGCGTGGACAACGGCATTAAGGGAATTGCCACCAGATTTTTCAGAAATCCACTGCAAAAGCCAGGTACCACGGACTATAATTTTGCCTGCTCCAAAGAGGCGGGATACTCTGTCTTTGGAAAAGACCTGATGGATTCCGGAAAGGTTAAGATACTTCCAAACGCCATTAACTTAAATCACTTTGCCTATGATCCGGTAAAGAGGGAACAGATCAGGGAGGAACTGGGTGTTTCCAACGCTCTTGTTATCGGACACGTGGGAAGCTTTAGGTATGCCAAGAACCATGAGTTCCTTTTGAACGTTTTTGCCAATGTATGCAGGTTCCTGGACTATGATGATCTCAACCAGTACAACATGCTCCACGGCATGAGGATAAAGCTTCTGATGCTGGGAACCGGATCTCTTATGGAAGACATGAAGAAGCTTGCTGATAAGCTTCATATTACCGACAGATGTATCTTTGCAGGAAATAAATCAAATGCCAGCGACTACTATCAGGCAATGGACTACTTCTGTTTCCCTTCAAGATACGAGGGACTTCCGGGCAGCGTTATCGAGGCTCAGGCAGCAGGACTCCAGTGCCTTGTGTCGGATGCTGTGACGCAGGAGGTCTGTGTAACTGAGCTGGTTTCAATGAGAAGCATAAACTCAGAGCCTAGAGACTGGGCCAGGAAGATCCTGGATGATCTTATGCTCTGGGACGACTACCGTCCGGATCCTCTGGAGGAGGAGATCAAGCTCAATCAGACCCTTACCCAGATCGCGGGAGAGAGAAGGGAAAGCGTTTTTGAGACAGATGATACTCCGGACTTTGATGCCCTTGATGCGGGCACAGGGTTTGAGACCATAAATGTACCGGATGACAGAGCAAAATCCCGTCATCGCTCAATAGAATACTCTATTGGAGACAGATCGGAGAGCTCCAAGTACATCATCGGAAAACTCAGAAATGCCGGATTTGACGTTAAGCTCCAGGCAAAGGTCATGAGATCTTTTTATGAGAAAGGTTACTTTTAATGGATAAAAACAAGAAAAATCTCATGCTGATGGTGCCCATGCTCCATCAGGGCGGATTTGAGAGAGTCTGTGTAAAGACAGCCAGACTCATGCAGGAATACTACAATGTCTACATTCTTATCTTCAGCTCAAAAGACATCAATTACGACGTCAACGGGCTTGAGATAATAGACATAGATGTACCTTCCCAGAAGGGAATCGCCAATAAAGTTAAAAACGTCCTTAAGAGAGTTAAAAAGGCAAAGAAGGTAAAGAAGGAGCTTGGAATTGATATTTCCTACAGCTTCGGAAGCTCTGCCAACTATGTGAACACTCTTTCAAGGGCAGGAGAGAAGGTCCTCACGGGACTTCGCTGCCAGACTGATATGGAGAATGAGAAAGAGATAAAGCTCTTTTGCAAAAAGTCCGATCAGGTTCTGTCCTGTTCAAAAGAGATAGTCAGACAGCTCCTTGCGGACTACAACTACGATAAGAGCACCTATATCTACAATCCTCTTGATGTGGAGGACATACATAATAAGTCTACGGACATACCGGATGATTTCCCTTTTGCGGGAGAGGATATAAGAGTTATTTCCTGCTCTGCCAGAAACGACTATATCAAGGGCATCTGGCATCTGGTTAAAGCTTTTTCTCTGGTTCAATTCAAGCACCCTGAAGCAAGGCTTGTGGTCCTTGGCGCAGGAAACTGGGACAAGTACAAAGAGATGGCAAAGGCACTGGGGATAAAGGACAAGGTTGCTTTCCCGGGACTTAAAAAGAATCCGTTTCCTTTTGTGGCAGCTTCAGATCTTTACGTCTGCAGCTCTAACCATGAGGGATTCCCGAATGCAGTGCTGGAGGCTATGGCTCTTAAAAAGCCTGTTATCTCTGCTGACTGTAAGACCGGGCCAAGAGAGATTCTTTTATCCGACAGCGAGTACGAGGAGCTTATAAAGAGAATTCCCGACGGCAGCAGCATTACGGAGCCTATAAGGGGAGAATTCGGAGTTCTCATTCCAGACATGGATCAGCAGGAGAACTTTGACCCTGAATATATCACTGACGGTGAGAGGATCCTGGCAGATGAGATCGTAAAGATGCTGGACGATGATGATACTTTAAAGAAATACTCAGAAAAGGCTTATGAGAGAGCTCTTTACTATGCTCCCGATAAGTATAAGGACAGTATCCATGAAATATTTAAGAGGTATGAATGATGCATTATAAGGTTGTTGTTTTTGGTGTAAAAGACACATCGGAAAATATCATAGAGTTTATTCAGGGAGAGATCTGCAAGGTTGATCTTGTAATATCAATTGCGCCTAAGGTACTGTAGCATAACCAGGTATCTGGATTCAAGGGGCTTTCCTTCCTGACAGATAAATATGGAATACCTGTGTTTGAGGCTGACAGCTATTTTCTTAACGATGAAAAGACAAAGAGCTTCATGGCGGAGAACACTTTTGACATCGGAATTGTAATGGGATGGCAGAGGCTGATCCCCAAGGAGGTTCTTGACTGCTTTAAGGAGGGAATATTCGGATTCCACGGAAACTGCGGATATCTTCCTTTTGGAAGAGGCCGGTCACCGCTCAACTGGTCAATGATCCTTGGAGATACAAGATTTAACTTAAATCTCTTTAAGTACGATGAGCATGCAGACAGCCCAAATGTCTTTGCCACAGAGATGTTCCAGATAAATGAGCATGATGACATTAGGACAGCTCAGTACAAGAACATGATCTGCTCAAAGAACCTCATCAGAAAGCTTCTTACCACCTATGTGGAGAAGGGACATGTTGAGATTCATACTGATTCAAAAGACTTTGATTCATGGTACAATAAACGTACAGCAGCAGATGGAAAGATAGATTTTAAGGACAGGACAAGGAATATATACAACCTTATTAGAGGAGTGGCTGCTCCTTTCCCGGGCGCCTTCTGCTATGCAGATACTGAGGATGATGCCCACAAGGTGACTGTGTGGCAGGCTCATCCCTTCGATGAGATGATTGATTTCTCCGGATATGCTCCGGGAGAGATTGCAGATATTTTTGACGGAAAGCTTGTGGTCAGAACCGTAGACGGATCACTGCTCATTGATAAATATGAGTGCGGACTGGAACTGACCAAAGGAATGGTATTGAAGTAATATGAAGAGCATTGCATTTCACTTAAACTGTCTTGTGCAGGGAGGCGCGGAGCGCGTTGTGTCAAACCTTGCCAACCAGTTTGCTAAAGAAGGAATAAAGGTCTATGTAGCCACAGAGTGGCAGGACGAGGATGAGTTTGAGCTTGATGAGAGAGTTACAAGAGTTCATGTGGGACTAAGACCTGAGGATGATAAGAAAAACAGGATCGTAAAGTTTTTCCTGCGAATAAAGTATTTAAAGGAGTTCGTTAAGGAGTATCATCCGGATGTGCTGGTAGCCTTTGCACACAGAGCAAATTACAGGGCACTGATGGCTGCAGGAAAGAGCGACACTCCGGTCATCGTCTGCTGCAGAACGGACCCGACAGGACATTACGACCACTTTTCCGACAAGGTACAGATAAAATGGCTCTTCCCAAGGGCTGCGGGAGCGGTATTCCAGACTACAGGACAGAGGGAGTTCTTTAAACCCTATCTTCAGGACAACTCCACCATCATTTTAAATCCTGTAAACCCAAAGTACTTTGGAGTAGAGAGACCGGAAGTAAAGGAAAAAGCTGTGGTTCACCACGCAAGGCTCATAGACTTCAAAAATCAGCCCATGCTGTGCAGAGCTTTTGTGGAGGTTCACAAAAAGCACCCTGATTACGTATTAAAGATCTATGGTCCCGACTCAAAGGACGGCACCAAGGAGATACTTGAAAGCATTATTGCCGAGAACCATGCAGAGGATTACATCCTTCTTATGGGCGGCTCGGATGAGCTGGAAAAACTGGTACCAAAGGGTGAGGTTTATGCCTTTACATCTGACTGGGAGGGACTACCCAATTCTCTTTTGGAAGCCATGGCAATGGGAATGCCGATTGTTGCAACCGACTGCCCCTGCGGTGGTCCCAGAACAGTCATGACCAATGAAAAGAACGGTCTGCTGATCCCCATAATGGATCAGAAGGCTCTTGAAGATGCTCTTAACCGCCTTATTGAGGACAAGGCTCTTGCGGAGAGGCTGGGAAAAGAGGCGGCAAAGATAGAGGAGATAACCAACGCTGAGGCAATAATCGCCCAGTGGAGGGAGTATCTGGACAAGGTAATTGCAGATTTTGGGAAAAAGTGATACCAAGGAGAAGCAGGATGTTTTCATACAATGATTACAGAGAAATAATTCGACTTATAAAAGAGACCGGAAAATACGCAACCTACGAGGAGGCAAAGAACAAGGACGAGTTCATCATCATGCGCCACAACGTAGAGTACTCCGTGGAGAGAGCCTATGCCCTTTCCAAGGTTGAGGAGAGCATGGACTTCAGATCCACATTCTTTTTCCAGTGGACTAACACCTCCTACAATATTCTCTCAAGAAAGAACAGGGACATCCTTACAGATATGCATGAGAGAGGTCAGGACATCGGACTTCACTTTGCTCTTAACGGAATGACCGACATGAGGATGATAAGAGACAGGATAAAGCAGGAAATTGATATGCTCAGCAACATGCTGGGATTTGAGGTCACCTCTTTT
>JAEEGL016877581.1_pt1 | contig 26929 bp, 18 predicted proteins | sample 9134231 | NCBI WGS metagenome assembly JAEEGL01 (sample SAMN16246548, study PRJNA631951) | gut metagenome | biome: gut microbiome; feature: rumen; material: fiber-attached | host: Bos | place: Iran: Karaj | collected 2018-10 | reverse complement strand
TTGAAGTCATCTGCTTGTCTAAATGCCGATCTGCTGCGTCAGAAAACCTTGCTGGGCGCCAGCCCAGCGGCGGCTTTCTTCCTTGCATATCGACATTTATCCTGCGCATCTAATCTTCAAGATTTAGTTGGTACATCAATAACAAAGCAGCCGCCCGCGCGCGGCTGCGAATATCTTGATTCTTTTACTGATACAGCGTGAAACAGCCGCTCCTCTATGCGCTCTGATTCCCGTTTCAGAACCGGTATAAGTTGATTCGCCATGCCCGGCATCGATTACCACGACCGGAGCGGCTGCTGTCCCGACGGTCTGAACGGCATCCGGGTCGTGAACCTTCGTCAGATTGGCGGAGAGCATCATGCCGCCCGCTGAAAGCGTGAGCAATCCCGCGACCAATGCCGCACGGAGCGCGTATTTCCGGATGAACTGTTTCATATTGCACCTCGAAATTCGTTTGGGGTCAGCGCATGCACAGATGCGGCGTTGCCATGCTATCGTCCTTGACATTTCTCTGTTTTCAGTGCTATAATAAAGTTAAATACGCACACAGAAGGGACGGATTCCATGCGATACAAAACCAGAAGCAATCGCTCGCCGCAGGGCTTGCAGCGCGTATATTTCACGGGGTATCCCGACGACTTTGCGGAGTGGCTTGAGCCGATCTCCGCGCAGATTTTAGCGCGGCAGAACTGCGCCGTTTTCTACGAAGAAGACCCGGAAAGCCCCGAGGATGCAGAAAACTTTGAGAGCGACCTTGCACGCATGCAGCTGATCGTGATTCCGGTCAGCAGCCGCTTTCTTTACCGCGACTGCTTTGCGCGGCGGTTCGTGTTTCCGTTTGCGATCGGGCGGCATATTCCCGTCCTGCCGATCCTGACCGAATCGGATCTGGCATCAGAATTCAACCGCATCTGCGGCGACCTGCAGTGCCTCGACCTCACTGCGCACGACGATACCGCGATCTCCTACGAGGAAAAGCTCACGCGCTATCTCAACTCCGTGCTGATCGGAGATGAAACGGCGCAGAAGGTGCGCGATGCCTTTGACGCATACATCTTCCTGAGCTACCGCAAGAAAGACCGCCGCTTTGCGCAGGAGCTGATGCGCCTGATCCACAAAAACGACTTTTGCCGCGGTATCGCAATCTGGTATGACGAATTTCTTGTGCCCGGCGAAAGCTTCAATCAGGCGATTCAGGATGCCTTGAAAAAGAGCGAACTGTTCGCGCTGGTCGTGACGCCGAATCTGCTCGAGCAGGGCAACTATGTCATGCAGCACGAATACCCTGACGCCAGCTCGGCAGGCATGAAGATTCTGCCAGCGGAGCTGCAGCCCACGGACCGGAATGCGTTGGAAATGAATTATGACGCGATTCCGGCGTGTGTGGATTCGCGCAATCAGGCAGCGCTTGCAGATTCGCTGGCAGTGCTGCTCGAAAATGTCGCAAATCCGGACAACGATAATGACCCGCAGCACAGTTTCTTCATCGGGCTGGCATATCTGGGCGGTATCGACGTCGAAACCGACTATGACACGGCGCTGCGGCTGATCGAAGGCGCGGCGGAGCGCGGCTTGCCCGCGGCACTGCAGAAGCTCGTCGATATGTACAACAGCGGCGAAGGCGTCAAACGGGATTATCACAAAGCGATCGAATGGCAGCGGCGGCTTGCGGAAGCACGCAAAGCCGAATTTGAAGCAGACCCGACCGAAGATACCGCCCTTGACTGGCTGGAAGCACTCTGGCATCTCGGAGATGCACTGATGAACGTCGGAAAGCAGAAGGAGGCAGAATCGGCATATCAGGAGATGCTGCAGGCAACAGAACGGTGTCAGGCATACCGGTTCCCCTTTGTGAGACGCTATCTGTCGATCTGCTGTGACAAGCTGGGCTGTCTCTGCTCGGAACAGGGAAGACCGGCAGACGCACAGCAGTATTATGAGCAATTCCTGCAGATCGCGGAGCAGCTTGCAGCGGAGAGCGGAACGGTCGATGCAAGGCGCAATCTGTCGATCAGCTATGACAGGCTCGGAGAGCTCTGCAATGCGCAAAAAAAGCTGACAGAAGCGCAGCGGTATTTTGAACAGTCTCTGGCGATCCGTGAGCAGCTTGCAGCGGAGAACGGAACTGTTCAGGTGCGGCGTGATCTGGCCGTCTGCTGTCATTATCTCGGCAATATTCTGAAGGCGCAGAGCCGGCTGGCAGAGGCGCAGCAATACTACGAGAAGGCACTGCGGATCAATGAAGCGCTTGCAGCGGAAACCTGCACGTCCGAGTCGCAGCGCGATCTTTCCTACAGCTATGATTATCTGGGGCGGAACTGCGAGGCACAGGGCAGACCGGCAGAGGCGCAGCGGTATTTTGAAAAATCTCTGGAGATCCGCGCGCAGCTTGCGGAGGAAACAGAAAGCCTGGAGGCACGCCGCGATCTGTTCGCGAGTTATAATAACCTCGGAAATTGCTGCATGGCATGCGGCAGACTGACAGAAGCACAGCAGTATTATGAACACGCTCTGCGAATCTGCAGGCTGCTTGCAGATGAAACCGGTACGGTTACGGAACGGGTCAATCTGTCCCTCAGCTGCGGGAATCTCGGAGATATCTGCAAAGAACAGGGCAGACTGACCGAAGCGATGCAGTATTATGAGCAGTCTCTGAAAATCCGTGAACAGCTGGCAGAGGAAACGGAATCCTTCGATGCGAGACGTGATCTTTCCGTCAGCTATGATCAGCTCGGTTACATCTATGAGTTACAGAGCAGACTGCCCGAGGCGCAGCAGCATTATGAGCAGTCTCTGAAAATCCGTCAGCAGCTCGCAGAGGAAACAGGAACCGTCGAGACACTGCGCGATCTGTACATCGCTTATGATAATCTCGGGCGCCTCTGCAAAGAACAGGGCAGGCTGACGGAAGCGCAGCAATGTTTTGAAAAAGCACTGCAAATATGTGAACAGATCGCCGCTGAGGCCGAGACTGTTCAGGCACTGAATGATCTTGCGGTATCTCATTTCCACACCGGCGATGCTGCACAGACCGCTGCAGAACAGATCTGGCATATCACTGCGGCAATGATCCTCTGGGAACGGCTCGCAGAACAGTGTCCCGATGTGCCGAAATACGCCCAAAGAAGAGACATTGCGAAGGAAGCGCTGAAGAACCTGTGAGCCATGCGTTTTTTGCCTGTCAACAAATTGAGGGAGCTCCGGCTCCCTCTTATTTATGGATCGATTCGGAGAAAAACCGGTATACGATCGCTCCCTTGGTGTCCTGACGATCGTTTCAGGATTGGTTTCCGTTGATTCTGCATGCCGGCATCGATTATCACGACCGGAGCGGCTGCCTGTTTGTCTGTTCAGTGCCGTTCCTTCGCCGCTTTCAGCCCCATACAAAACGCCAGATCTACAGAAACAGAGCTTACCAGCAATTTAGCATTGTTTCCGCAGATTTCTGCATGGTTTTGTATTTTGATGAAGGAAGAAAAACACGTAAAATGTGGCTTATGACGGGATTTGCAGACTCTCGTGAAAGCCGTGATTATTATCCTGACAATGAGAACTGATTCCATAGAAGCAGCCGCCCGCGGGCGGCTGTTCTTCTGCATATTCTCTTTCTCTCATGCTGTTCCGCAGCCGCTCCTCTTACCGAATGAAAAAGCATAGAATGCGAAAAAGATTACATTATGTGCTGGACTTTGTTACGATTTTGTGTTATACTGTATGATGAGAACAACTGAGGAGGAGATCGCAGGGGGATTCATCTGAATCCGGACAACACTGCGTTTCAAGAAGTGTTGAATTCTCAGATTTATGTTGATAAAACGCGGCTGATCGCACACACGAATGCTTTGCTGCGTACCGAGCAGAAATACATCTGTGCCATTTAGCATGTGCAGATCTGACGCAGCATTCGGATCAACAAAAGAAACGGAAGTGATTACATGAAACAGAAATCCTGCGCAAAGAATATCTCCTATATCATCAGCGTGTCCGTCGGGACGGGCTGCTACAGGCATCTGCGCATTTCAGGCAATGAGACGCTGCACGATCTCGCGGATGCGATCCTGTGGGCATTTGATTTTAAGCATGATCATCTGTATTCGTTTTTCATGGATAATATCTGGTGGTCTCCTGATGCAGAGTACCGTTCCCCTTTTGACGGGGAGCCGCCGTCTGCAGACCGGGTCAAGCTCGCAAAGCTCCGTCTGGAAAAGGGACAAGCCTTCAAGTTCGTGTTTGATTACGGCGATGAATGGCGTTTTCAATGTAAGGTGCTGCAGATTCTGAACGAAAGAACAGACGATACCGAAATTGTGCGGATGAAGGGCGCGCCGCCGGAGCAGTATCCTTATTATGAAGAATCGGAGGAAGAATATCCCGCTGCAGTGAATGCCGTGAAACCGGATTCATCGACGATCGCGCATACGGTCAACCCCGTTATTCCGCCGGCAGATGCCGTCACAGCGGGTATTGAAGACGAGGTTTTGGAAGCTGCGTTTCAGTATCGCAGCGATCAGCTATGGAAAAAGCTGAATGATACGGAGTTCTTCGCAGTGCAGCTTTCCGGCGGGGAAATCGGGTACTGCTCTGTCATGGGAATACTCGGAGAATGCGTCACGATCGCATTGTATATCGGAGATGAAGGTCTGTGGTCCTTACAGAAAACCATGGAGAATCACTTTGAATATTCCTTTGACTGCATGCTCTTACAGAACTGCCTCCAGATGGAGCTGACTGATAAAGACGATGTGCCGGAACCGGTTCTGAATGACGTTGCAGCGTATGCCGGGGCGCACGGAATCAGCTTAAAGGGCAAAAAGCGGTATCCGGCATTCCTGAAGTTTCAGAGCTATCTGGTGCCGGACCGGATACGGTCACAGGAGGATTTCAGGTATTTGACAGAGGCACTCCGGGCTGCGCACGAGGTTGCAGTCAAGCTGAAATCAGTCCCGAAGGCGAAGCTCGGGCTGGATGATACACTGCATGTAATTCCGCTGCTGACACCGGACGGGAACGGCTTCCGATGGTCTTTGATGAAAAAGCCGGATACTGTTTCCTATCCGTACGCAAAGCCCGCTGTTCCGAAGGATACAGCAGAAGCACTGCGGGCGCTTTCGCAAAAGGGAACATGGGAGTGCCGTATGTACATTCTGAGTGAACCGACCACGGACGAAAAGGCAGAGCGCTCTTTCTTTCTTCCCCTGCTGCTGACAGCCGGAGGAACAAAAAAACTGCGCAGGGAGATTTCCGGCAGCGGATATTACCCGGATGTCGCCGGAGATATGCTCGGACAGCTTGCAGCCTGGATGCGGGAGGTCGGTGTCCGTCCCAAAGAGATTGTGACGCACGGAGCGCGCTCTCTTGCTTTTCTGGAGCAGCTCTGTGAGGTCTGCGGGATTCTGTTGACGGAAGCCGATCATCTGCCCTTGACAGAGAAAATGCTCACGGAGCATTATCGGAGATACGAGGAAGCATATTTCGGACAGCTTTCACAAATAACAGATATGCTGATGATGCTGGAACAAATGGAGGAGTCTGAGCTGCGTATACTGCCGAAAGATATGCTGGCGGCGCTTGCTGAACAGATCGGCACCGGTCTTATGTCGCATGCGCTGGAAGAGCGAATAGCCAGCCTGGTATAACCCTGCACCAAACACGCCGCAGTCTGCTTATAATTTCTTGTCGCTTCTTTTCGGCAAACCGCTGCTGCACTCTTTCAAAGTATCTCCGATGGATTGATATTGGGGACGGAGTCCCCACAAAATGTGCCGCAGTCACATGATATAAGCGTATTCGGAAAGCGTAAGCAATGAGCCCTGCGCGAAACAGGGCTCATTGCTTTTTGTGTTCAGAATCAGATTTCAGTTTCTTCTTTGCGGCGCAGCATTCCGGAATGTCTGAATGCGAAGAAGCTGAAAGCAGTCATCAGCAGCGCGCCGATCACGAGCAGCAGATCCTGCAGGGAATTGTTTCCGGTCTGCGGCAGGTTGACAGGCTTATTCGTGCTGTCCGTGCCGATGCCGGTATCGGCATTTACGATGTAGTAGTCCAGATCGGAGCCGTTTTCATCACTGAGAACGATCACGACCTCACCCTCCGGAACGGGTACGCCGTCAAGCACTGTGACCGCAATCGAGTATTCCGGGCAGACACCGCGTTTCACCGTATAATCGACCATTGCCATTTCTTCGAGCTCCTCATCGGAATACACATATTCCTTCGGAGCGTCCGCGATACGGGTAAAGCTGATCTCGTTAAAAGCGAGCTGCAGTTCATTCACGGGGAGTGCTGCTGCAGGGGCGATCGTCATCAGGATCTGGTTGCAGATACCTTCATCGTCGGCGACATACAGTGCATAGAGATATTCTCTTTCCCCTGCCGCGTTGTAATAATACTGGAGCTTTGCGAGACCTCCGGTGATATCTTCCGCGCTGCCGTCCACATAGGTTGTAAGGGAGAACCAGCTGAATGTGCTCTCATCGCGCGAAAATTGCAGGATCGTCTCATATTCGCTGTCATTCTCCTGCCATGTACCTGCCAGAGCCGTCATGCTGAGATTTTCCGGTGCGGTAATGGCATCATACAGCTGCAAATAATCTTCTGCGTCATACGGCTCTGCCGAACGCATGAAGGTGAGCGGAGCCTCGCCGGCAGTGCTGAGCTCTTCCAGCGGAAGATCACCGTTCACATCCAGCACGAGGAAGATATCTTCGCCTGCGTAAAGTACGAAGAAATATCTGCGGAAGCCCTCTTCGTCAAGCTGATACTGCAGTCTGACTGCACCCACGGCGGAAAGATCCGGCTCGCCCTCAAAGGAGATATTCATCGAGAAGTAGCCCTCTTTCAGGTTGTAGCCGTTGATGAAGAGCGCCGCGGTGCCGCCCTCCCAGTTTCCGAACGGCACATACGGGATGATCCATTCGCCGTCCAGTGCCGTAACACTGATGCCCGATTCCGGCACGTCATCCGCATCGTAGTAGCCGTAGTCATTCGGCACGGCCTCCTCATGTGTCAGGATCTGCTCGGCCGTCATGCCGACGAAAAGCGTATTCCGGTTGTCCCGGGTCAGATCCTGTGCACCGATCCAGAATTCTCCGTTGCTGTCAAAGAAATCGTACCAGATCTGCGTGCTGAGATCCGGATTCAGCACATAGCTTGCGTAAGCGGTTCCGGTCTGCACGGTGTCAGAGCCGTTTTCGGCGTAGCTGTAGACCGTGCGGCCCGCCTCCGCATCATAGCTGACGGTGACCGTTCCGGCAGTTTCATATTCTCCGGTATTGCAGCCGTCCGCATCAAGCACCTGATTCTTGAGAAGCCATGTTCCCGCGATATCTGCTGCGCTTGCCTTCCGTACGGAATCATCGCGGATCAGCGTGCCGCCCTGCTCCAGACAGAGCGTGCTGTCATCGCAAAGCGTACCCGACAGGAACAGCGAATCTGCTTCGGTGTCGAAGAAACGGAACACGGCGGTTTCGGTGCCGTCCGGAAGCATGTCATAGTGCATAATGATCTCGCCTGCGAAGTTGACAAAATCCTCATCCTCGCAGCTGCCGCTTGCATAGAAGAAGCTGCCGTTTTCATCGACAGCCACCACGCCGGCATCCTGACCGTCATCCGTCTTCAGAATCCATCTTCCGGTCAGCGCATCGGGCGTCAGTTCTCCGGCGATCGGAGCAATGATCACAGGCGTATCGGAAACCAGTCTGACAGCACCGTCCTGTCCGCAGATGAACACACCGGGCTCTGCCGATTCACAGCAGTTTGCGAAATAGCCGCCGGATGCCGTATCGCGGAACGTATACCACACATTCGTGCTGCCGTCGGGGTAGACATCGTAGGTCACGGTGACCGTACCCTCCGACGAAAGCCGCTGCTTTGCATCGGTATAGATGTAAGCGCCGTCCTCCGAAACGGTCACAGTGCCGTCGGATTCATATTCGCCGGTCTCCTCGTTCAGCACCTGATAGGTGTAGGTGCCTGCGATGTCAGCGGAGCTGGCCGTTTCGTAGTCGAATGTATCCTTTGCGAGCTGTGCGGCGCCGTCCTGTCCGACCGGGATCACATCGCTGTCGGTTTCGGGCATCATGCAGCCGATCCAGAAATCGCCGCTGTTGTCATAGAAGCTGTAGAGCGCCGTTGCGGTGCCGTCCGGGTGTTCGTCATATTCGATTCTGACCGTGCCGCCGTATGCGGTGTTTTCGTCATAGTTGAAGAAGGAGTAGATCCCGTCGTCGAACACCATCACATAGCCGATGTTCACGCCGTCCTCCTGATAGTACCATCTTCCGGCGAGATCTGCCGGCGATGCTTCCGGTTCTGCCGCTGCGGTGACAGCGGGAACCGTGTCATCTGCGGCTGTTGCCTGCACAGATGCTGCCGGAACCGTTGTAAGAATCATGCTGAGTACTGCGAGATAGGTGACGATTTTTTTCATAATACTGACCTCCGTTTTGGATTGTTGTTTTGCGAAGCACCCTTCGTATGACTGTATCATATCACACAAAACGAAAAAAAAATGCAGAATTACAAAATTGTAATTGCATTTGCAGTTTCAGAATATCACACGCCGCAGGACATATTCCCCCTCGGAAGTGGATGCAATCTCGTAAGTGCTCATATCATCCATATTCAGATGCTTTTTCAGACGGGAGATGTTGACGCGGATTGTATTTTTGCTGTCATCGACATCACAGCCGTAAATGGTCTGATAGATCTCACGGTAGCTGATCCGGGAGCCGGCATTGGAAGCAAGCAGATATAAAATCTGCAGTTCGCGCTGCGGGAGCGAATACTCGCTGCCGTCCAGCACAACCGTTCCGGAAAACAGATCGATTGTCAGATTCGGCATTTCGATGCGCGGATGCTGAGGTGCGTGTGTATTGCTGCGGCGAAGCTGTGTCTCAATGCGCGCCTTCAGAACATTCAGGTCATAGGGCTTTGTGATATAGTCATCTCCGCCGCTGCGAAAGCCCATAATGACACTGTCGTTTTCATCACGGGCGGTCAGAAAGATGACGGGGGCCTGCGTTTTCTGCCGCAGGATCCGGCAAAAATCCATGCCGTTGCCGTCCGGAAGCATGACGTCAAGCAGCACAAGATCCGGCACGCATTCCTCAAGCTGAAACGCCGCCTGCTGAATGGTGTTTGCACAATGGACACTGTACCCTTCTCCCTCCAGAAAGGTACGGTTGATCTGCATGATATCCGAATCGTCCTCTACCAATAGGATATGTGCCATAGAAACCTCCTGTTATTACAAATTTGTAATTCCGAATCATTTGCAGTGAAAATATGCTATAATGGATGCAGTTCAGGAAAGGAGCGCAGGAATGAAAAAAGGGAAATCACAAAGCCGTGCGCTGCGCAGGCATTTGCTGATCGCAATGATATCCTGCCTGCTGACCGTGCTTGCCATCTGCACCGCGCTGTTTCATATTACCTACCGCAAAACCGCCGATACGGTCAGGGAATACTTCGGTGAGCTGCCCCGGAAAACGGTCGCAACCGTTTCTGATGCGTATTATCAGCAATTTCAGACCTCGATAGGTACATTTCTGGATTTCTTCTGCAGGGATTTCAGCCATGAGCTTGCCCGGTACGGCGCGACACGCGAAGATTACGAAGCGCTGGACGGTCTGCTCTGGAATCATGTCTCAGGCCACGCAACGGCTTATTTCTTCAATACCTATTGCAGTGACTCCACGCTGTTCTGCTGCGACAGTACCGGATTTCGCTGCTGCAGCCTCGACACATTTGAAGACGGCAGCGATGTTTTCAACGAATGCCTGAAGCAACTGGACGCCGATGTACAGGCGCATCCGGAGTATTATCAGGATCAGGCAAATTTTGCCGATTATATCCGCGTGACAGCGCAGACCGGCGGTGCGTCGTACAGCAAGGGAGGCGACGGGTGCGTCGTTGTCTGGAGCAATCTGAATCAGACAACAGAATATGATCTGTGTATCGGCATTCTGATGGATCACGCAAATAACTGGGTGAGACCGATCGACCAGGTCGCGGTGGAGCAGTCAGACGCAGTCATTCAAAGCATGGACGGAATGTTCCGCAAGTATATTTCCATCATGGTCGCCTCTGCGGCAGGCGTGCTGCTGGTCTTCATCCTCGTCTCAGCAATCCTCTCCAAGAAGCTCGCAGACCCGGTCGTTTCCGAGCACAATATGCTCGTACAGGTCAACGAAATGAAGACGACCTTCCTCTCGGACGCTTCCCATGAGCTGAAAACACCGCTTGCCGCGATGTCCGGCTATGCACAGAATGCGGAAAGCGACGTCATCAACGGCGCGGAACAGAGCGTAATCCTTGAAAAGCTCCGACGCATTTCGTCTGAGGCAAACCGCATGGCACTGATGGTCACGCAGATTCTCGATGCCACGCGCATCGAGGAGGGCAGAATGGTGCTCGAAAAAGCCCCCTGCGATCTGGACAGTCTGGTGCGCAGTACCGTTGAAACCTATTTTACGGTGCTCAACAAAAACAACAACCGCCTTGCCGTGCGCATCCCGCTGGAGCTTCCGCCTGTGGAAGCGGACAGTTCCCGGCTGCAGCGCGTGCTGGTCAATCTGATCTCCAACGCACTCAGGCACACGCAGAACGGCACAATTCTCATCAAAGCGGAAACGTCGGGTGAATATGTCAGGGTCACAGTCAAAGACAACGGCTGCGGTATTTCCGCGGAGGATATGCCGCATATCTGGGAACGCTATTACAAAGGAAAGCACGCCGAGACAGGCACAGGGCTCGGTCTGTTCATCTGCAGATTCATCGTGGAATCACACGGCGGAACAATCAGTGCAGAAAGCGAGCCCGGAAAAGGAACCGCGTTTTATTTCACGCTGCCGATTGCCGATCCGTCGGAAATCTCCCCGAAAAAGAGAGCACCTGCGGAAGGTGCAGCGCATTTTCTCTTATTATAACACTTTCGGCTGAAAAATGCAATATAAGCAGCATGATTTGGGTGATCCCCGTTTTCGCATGCAGTTGTCCTGACATCTTCGTCTGACAGAACCAAAGCATCCTTTTTTCAGCCCTGAATCAGGCAAAAATCATTCATTCAAAGGAGAAACGATCATGAAAAAGCAAATCCTGGTTTCCGCCATTGCTCTGATGAGCATCTGCCTTGCCGCCTGCGGCACCGAAAGCTCGGCTCCGAAAGAGAGCTCTGCCGTCAATTCCGCCGCCGAAACGACCACAGTGACAGAAAGCGCTGTGACCACAACGGAAAAGACCGAAAAGACGACTGTTTCTGAGACTGTCTCAAAGACAGCTGCTTCAGCGACTGTGACTGAACAGCAGACCACAGCCGCCCCGCAGGAGCCTGCCGAAGATCTATCCGCAATCGCGGGAGAGTGGATTCGCAGTGATACTGTGTATGCCAACATCTATCTCAGCATTGACGCATCAGGCAAATATACCGTGGAGAATGTCAAGGGTGAGCGTTTCAGCGGTACTGTACATTCCGAAAACGGCGCATACAGCCTGTACAAAACAGACGGTTCCCTCTGGAACAGCTTTACGGATCAGAAAACCGGCGGAAGCAAGCAGCTCGTCAGCAAGAAAAATACCGACACTGTCAAAATCCGGTATGACGATGTCAACGAGGACGATTTCAACCTCGAAGACGTCACTTTTGTCAGCTGTGATGTCAAAGGCAGTCTGGAGTCGTTCGCAGGCATGTGGCATGAGGAAATCGGGGAAGATGCCGATTGCCCCACGCTGAGAGTCAGTGACGACGGCAGCTTCATTTACACAGCCAAAGACGGCGCAGCAACGAACGGTCGTGCTTATGTGACAGCTGAGATCAATCCGGATGATTCTGTCGTTTACTGGTTCAATCTTTATCTGAAGGACGGCACCTTCTGGCTTGGATTCTGCGAATCTTCCGTTCCGAATGATATATACAGGATCTCGTCCGGTCAGGACGGCGCAAGAGTCTTCAGTCATGTGTGGGACGGCGAGTATGAGTTTGACGGTCAGCTGGTTGTGCCCTCCGGTCAGACCGTTACGGTCAGAAGCAAGCCTGCCGACAGCGCATCCGTTGTGAAAGAAGTCACCGACTCGATGAACGGTCTGAGCTTCTTCACCTGTGACACAAAGGGCTGGTACGGTGTCATGCTGGATAAGGAAAACCCCGATGAAACCTTCGGCTATGTTCGCACGGAATACATCCGTAAAAGCGGAAACTGATTGTACCGTCAAATCTTACTGCGAGAATGAGGGAGCCGGCGCTCCCTCATTTTTCTTCGTTTTCACTGCTCCGCTGCAGAATGCTGCAGCTCAGGAAAGAATGCGCAGATACAAAACAGCTTGACAACGCAGAGCGGACATTGTATAATATATATAGATACTTTTCACAATCGTGCAGTGAGGAGGTAAAAAGTGAAAAACAGAATTACAGCATTCCTGCTTTCCGGCGTGATATCCCTGTCGGCGATGCTCTGTGCGCCCTTGCCCGCAATCAGCGCAGAGACAAAGACCGGAACCGTCACAGTAACAGTCTACGACGGCGAAACCGGAGAGCTCTTTGACGACCCCGCCGTACAGGTGTCGGTTGCGGGCGTGGATACGACCTCGTCCTCGATGTTCACGCCGCACTATATTTACGGGATCTGGCGCCCCGCTGAAACCAATCCGTATACGGTTGAAGAGATTCCGCTCGACCCGGATTACGCATACGAGATCTCTGTCTTCAATGACGGTGCGCTCTATGATGCGGAGCCGTATTATTATGCGATCGACGAAGAACGCTCGGATATCAGCGTGAACTTTGTGAACGGCGTATCAGAGCCAAAGGATATTTACCTCATCCGGAAATACGATGCGGGCGCGGTCGGCGGTATCTGGGTCTACCGCGGCACGGAATCAGCCGATCAGGCGCCGGTCTTTGAACAGTATTACCCCGGTGAGGACGGCAAATTATATCACCGGCGCATCTGTTACCGCGGCGCACTCGGCAGTGCGCTCTCCTACGGCGACATGCTGACGACCGGAGATATCGTCAATACGAAGAATGGCGTTCTGACGCAGGATGTCACATGGGCAGATGCCGGAAAATGCAGTGATCTGCCCGATATCCGGACGATGACCGTCATGAGCGAGAATCCCTATTCTGTGACGAACACCGCTGAAACACACCGGCTGCTTCTCTCCGATGACAGCGGCAGCGTCTTCATATTTTCGATGAATTATGACGATCTGCAAACAGATGTGACGATTGACGATGCACGCCGCGGGGATACGATCTCCTTTGCATTTTATGAAAATACGCCGGTTCTGCCGCTTAGCCCCCCGAAGCATCATCATCCGGCGGGCGATGTCAACGGCGACTATCTCTTCCGTGCGGATGATGCGGCGCTGTTGGCCAGATGGCTGCTTGCCGACCCCGATGCTGTTCTCACTGACTGGAAGACGGGCGATATGAACGGTGACGGTCTCCTGAACGCCGCCGACCTGACGCTGATGAAGCGAGCGCTGCTGGCACGGGAGCAGCTCCCGCACTGCACCCTGATCATCACAACGACCGGCGTCAGGACCTCGATCGACGGTGAGATTCTGGATGATACGAAAGTGACAGAGGGAACCTATACGGTCTTTGAGGGCGACAGCTTCTCGGAGAATTCGGGGATCCTGCTCTGCAATGTTCCGGCACATACCACGACCGGCGGTCTGCTGTTTCAGATCGAAAGCATCACTTCAGAGGGTGTTTCGTTCCGCTATTATTCCAATATGGGCTTTACTGAGGTCAACACGCCCGCATTCGGTGAGAAATGCGAATGTGCATCGCATATCAAGGTCTACAACGGCTACAACAATACCTATACGCTCATGTTTTCTACGCCGTAAACTGTCGCAGGTTTCATGATTCTGCGCTTTGGTATGCGCCTTCCTCTGTTCTGTGCAGAAGGATAGATACAATCGGAGCAGCTGCCCGCGGGCGGCTGCTCCGCTGCTCGCTTTTCCGCCCGCTTTTTCTGTCGCTGAAACGGACTGCATAACACGCTCCCCATGCGGGGCAGCGTGGATTGAAATATAATACGAATATCTAATTCACCAGCCGGGCTTATGTGCCCGGCTGATGCGTTTTTGGGAGCGCAGAAGGTTTGTCGGTTTCTTTTTAATTGACTTTCGTTTTCCGTTAAACAGCATGATCGTATGACAGACAAGAAAGCGGTACACAGATTCAGCACACGTTCAAAGCTCTCCGCAGAAACATGATGGCACTCATCCACGATGATCATCTGCTCGTTCATCGACGATATCTATGCGAATATCGAAAAAATCCGCGCCTTCCCGGACTGCCGTATCATCGCGGAAAAGGACTATATCCGCCACGCAAAGCCAAACGGCTACCGCAGCTATCACATGATTCTCGAATATACTGCTATAATGATCAGCGAATGCCGAAAGCCGCCTCCTGAACGATAGCCGCTGAATCAAGAGGGCGCCCTGATACGTAGGGCGCCCTCTTGCTGTGATGATTCGGTTAATGTCTGAGAAGCACGCGCTTCAGCAGCGTCAGGTCCTTGGCGTTGAGCTTCCGGTCCTCATTCATGTCAGCCTGCTTTGCCTGCTCGCCGTTCAGCTGCACACTGCCGACCAGATATCTGCACAGCAGCACTGCATCCGCCGCGGACACACTGCCGTCCAGATTGACATCTCCGACGGCTGCCTGTCCGCCGACTGCCGTGAAAGTCATCTTGTCAACATTGAATCCGCCCTGCTGTGCATACAGCTTCAGATCGGATTCACCGGCAGGCAGCTCCAGCGTCACCTTGAACTGCTGCCAGTTCTGCCAGCCGCCGGTCGCCGGAATATCGAGCGTACCGAGCGTGTTGCCGCCGCAGGAGAACGCGATCTGTCCCCCGCCGCTTTCCGATGCAGCATCCACCGTCAGCTCATATTTCATCGCCTGCTGCACAGAGATCGGATAGCTCATCCAGTCTCCCGATTCAATATATCCGACATTCTTTCCGCCCTGTGCGCAGTCCTCCAGCTCAACGCCGCTCATGGAAGCATAGTTTTCAGCCTCCAGCACCGCATTGCCGGAGCCGGACAGAGAAAGCCGCTCTGCGTTCTGCGTCTGCGGAGTGCTCTCTGTCGTCTGCTGTTCGGATTCGGAATTCTGCGGATCAGACTCTGAAGTCTGCGGTTCGGGATCGTTGTTGCTCTTCGGGACCGTGCGCCATACCGCGGTCTCAGCATGTGTATTCAGGATCTTTTTGAGGTAGTTGCCGGCTTCTGTCAGCGAGCTGCCGTCTCCGCCGAAAATACTGGAGCCCTCTGCCTTGCTGCTGATCGCCCAGTTGCACCAGGAGAGCTTGTTGGAATCCATCCACGAAAGCCACTGCTCTGTCGACCCGACATTGACGGCACCGTCACCGTCTGCATTGACCGTTCCCCATTCCGATACAAAGACTGCTGCGTTTTTGCTCAGTGCCGTATCGCCCTTTGCGCGCAGATCGCCGCCGTGGGTTCCGGCGTAAAAATGCAGAACATAGGCAACATTGCTGTCATTGATCGGATCATTCGCGGCTTCATCGACATTCTGAGACCATGTCGGTGTGCCGACGATGACCAGATTGTCCGAGTACTTGCGGATCTCCGAAATCACCTGCTCAGCATAGCCTTTGACGGTAGACCATGAGACCTGTGTCGGTTCATTGTAGACCTCAAAGATCACATTGTCATATTTTCCGTAATCGCGCGCGATCTCGGAGAAAAAGCTCTTGGCTGCATTCGGGTTGTTGTGTGCGCCGTGCGAGTGCCAGTCCACGATCACATAGATATCCTTTGCGATCGCCGCATCCATGACGGAGCGCAGCGCACCGACGTCTCCGCCGCTGTAGATCGAGCCCTGATCGTCGACACCGAGCGAGCAGCGCAGGATCTCGCACTTGAATTCCTCCACCATGCGGTCCACGGTGCCGCTGTTCCAGTACTGCCCCTGCCAGTTGCTCCAGAAAAAGCTCATGCCCTTGACCTGCACCGGTTCACTGTAGGATGAACCGATGATCCTGTTTCCGCTGGTCTGGAGCTGACCGTAATAGCTGACCGGTCCGTTTCCAGCCGCGGAAACCTCCGAGAGCCCCGGTGCGAGCAGGACGCGCGGAAGGAGTGCAGCTGTCATGACAAATGCGCAGACTGCACTGAACGCCTTTTGAATCTTCATAGAATGATCCCCCTCAAGATATGATTTCGATTTACGCATTGATCATGCGTCGATCACAGTGTCATGCGCATCCGTCCGGCTGTGTCTCTGTTCACCCGAGCCGGAAGAGCGCCCCCCTCTCATTATGGATCGAAAAACATGTTGTATCTGATTCTCATTATAGCATTTTTTGGGCAATTAGACAAGGCTGCCGCAATTATTAAATACAAGATTGGAGCTGCCGATAAATATATTCAACAAAATATCAAATGAACAGTGCAGTTTTCCACACTGTGCGCGGCAGCTTTCACCTGGCGGCGGTCGATTCCGTTCCTCCGAGCGGGAAGCTCCGGACAGAGGCTCTGCGCAGCGCTTGAAACGGGTCGGCTGCGCGTATTCCCTGCGGAGCTGCCCGCATCGCGGGAAAGCCCTCACAAATCGCTACAAAACAGCCATAGTTTGTTGGCAATAGGCTAGCGATATGCATAATAATGGTGTATTCAAAACCCGGAAACTGCTGAAATCCCGGAAAGGAGGATGCCCCGCAAGCAAACACCCCGACCGCGCCGGAATCCTGTCCGGCAACACCATTGCGATACAGAAAGGAAGATTGACATGCAACACACCAAACAGCGCTCCCTCCGAAGCAGACTGCTGAGCTGCGTTTCGGCGCTGGCGACGGCAGCCGCCCTGCTGCCGCAGATGCCTGCGCTGAAGGCTGCTGCAGAGACCTACAACCTGAAAATCGACGGCATCCCCGTCACGGATTCCAACAAGGAAGACATTCTGGGCGACGGCGTGTTCAGCTATGACAGCTTCGCCAATACGCTGACCGTGAACGGCAACTACACGGCATCCACCGACAACATCATTTTCTCCAATATCACCAATCTGACGGTCAATGTTGCAGGCGATTCCGTTCTGACGGAAACGGGCGACTATCCTGTCATAACGCTCTTTGCCGCTGCCACGTTCACCGGAACCGGCAAGCTGACCCTGATCGATGAGTCCGAAAAATATCCTGCGCTCTATTCCAAATCCGGTTTGACGATCAGCAGCATCAATATGGATGTGTCCAGCGCAGGCAGCAACGGGATTCTCTTTTCGTACCCGAACAATCTGACGGTCAACAGTGCCCAGCTCCACGTCACTGCCAGAGCCGGCTTCTATGCGATCGAAAATGCGAAGAACTTTTCGCTGTCCTGCTGTGATTTCCTGTCACCTGCCAACTGCACACTGGAAAGCGGCAGCTCACTTGCATCCGACGGCAGCATTGCCGATGAGATCGCAAACGGCAATTTCGATCTCCCGCTGAATTACGAGCGGACCAACTATTTCGTTTTCGCGTTCGCTGCCTCGCGGCGTGTCCGCAGGGTGTCTGTGCGCGCGCTGATCACGGAATGATCGCCCGTTCAGCGGGCGGACAGACTGCCCCGGCTTAACTGAGGGTTCCTGTGCAAAGAATACCGCCGCCTGCAAAAAACAGACGGCGGTTTCGTATTTCCCGTTCACTTCCCGATGTACCGCTCGTTTGCCCCCAAAATCGGAGCATCTGAACCGATAAAAAAGCGGACGAACCCGTCACTGGATCCGTCCGCTGAATCTGCAAAGTCCGCCTTGCCGTCGCCTGAGGAATAAAACCCGCTTTCAGCAGGTGGGTACCCGCCTGCGCCGCTCTCGCTCCCTGCTACCGCAGTGCGGGAGGTCTGCAATCCTGACGCAGAGCAAAGTTCCCTTTCATCAAATGTTGGATTATATCAAATCAGACTTGCTCGTACAAGGCAGAATATCTGTCTGGCATTATTATATCACATCTGCGCCCAAAAAGCAATTAGCAAATGTGACCAAAATTTTCGACAAATGTTTGTATGCTGTGCACGAATTACTCATCATCTTCCCCGTCGCCGAGGTCGTCCCCGTCCGGCATCGCGTCGAGCTCATCGGCAAGGCGCTGCAGGAAAACCGCCTGAATGCGGTCATATTCATCGGGGTCGTCGATGTTGGTCAGCTCATCGACGCCGTTTGCGCCGGGCTGCACCGCGAGCACTACGAGCTCACAGCCGCCGTGCATCACCGCCGGGTCGAGCTCCGCCGAGACCAGCGCAAAATAGAGCCTGTCACCCTCCTTGAGAAAATCAATCAGCCGGAATTCCCTCTCGTTGCCGTTTTCATCCTGCAAAATATAGGTCCCGAACAGATCTGCATCCGCTGCCATGTCATGCTCCCTTCTCCCGCTGCGGGGATGTTCTGTCTTTATTGTACCCGATTTCCGCCGATTTGTCAAGCGCGGACAGGCAGAGATTTTGAGAGCGCCGCCGTGCAATGAAGCACAGCGGCGCCCTCCCCCTTTTTTCATCTTCCCACTCAAAGAAGCGGGTCGATATCGTCATTCAGCGGGAACAGGGATCGGAACCGGTTCCCCGATATCCCGCACGGCGCCGATGAACACCGGCAGCCCGTTGTCAGTATCCACGATCATCACGAGGAACGGCCGGTCGACCGTCAGCTCGTGGAAATCCATCATCGCAGCGCCGTCCGTCATCTTCACGATCGTTGCGGCAGCCGCCCTGATGCCCGTCTCGTTGACCTCAAGGGCAGTGTTGTGCTGCACCGCACCGATGAAGGTCTCATTCTCGGCGCTGTTCAGCCCGGTGAAGTCGGCGGAATCCGTAAACGCCGTCTGCATGCCCATCTTCGGCAGGACCTTTTCCAGATCGGCTTCGCACTCGAGCTTGTATTTCGGCATTTCGAGCAGCACAGGCTCCCCCTTGACGCCGCCGATCAGTTCGGACAGCTTCTTGCCGTCGAGCCCGGCGAGATATTCCGTCAGCGTGATGCCCGCATTCGGCACCACGACGACATACTGGAATTTGCCGCCCTCGAGCCCCTTGACGGCGCCGGTCGCTTTGCCGTCGTCGATCCAGCCGTATTCCATGCTGTACATCATTTCGATCGCATTCCCGGTGTAGGAACCCTCCGGATAGAAGATTCCGTCGCGCACCTGATACTCTTCATACTTGTCTGCCCAGTCGTTTTCGAGACAGAGCGCGTTGATCAGGTACATGATCTCGGTCGGATCGATCTTCCTGAGCATATTCGGAATCATGCCGTTCGTGCGGCCGCTGATCCAGCTGTTGACATCGTTCAGCGTCGTGTCGTCAAACGGCGCCTTGAACGCGCCCGCGTCGTAATGGTCTGCGACGGTCTGCAAAAAGCTCTCCGGCACCTTGATGCGGCTTTCGTCGTCGCGCACCCAGATCGAATTTGCGATGCCGACCTTTGCGCAGCGTGCCGACTGCAGATCGGCAGTCCACGCCTGATAGTAGCCGTTGAGCTGCTCGACCGTGAGTCCGCTGCCGAGCACCTGCTCCATTTCGGCGCGGGTCTGACCGTTTGCGCCGTTCGCGGTCATGCCCAGCGCGATCGCGACCGACACCGGCGAGAGCAGCACATTGTGCTCCTTGTCCGCGGAGGCAGCCACCCGGAAAAGCTCTGCGGAGAAATTCGCCTGTGCCGCCCGGAAATCATCGTCGGGTGCGGACGCCTTTCCGCCGCCGAGCGTGTAGCCCTTGAGCAGATTGACCGTGCCGTAGCTTTCGGTGTGCGTAATATTGGCGAGCGTTTCCAGCAGCCGCGTCAGGTCGGCAGAGGTGACATCGCCGTCGCCGTTCATGTCGGCGTTCAGCTTGCCCTGTGCGGAAACGTCCGCCTCAGAATCCTCCGCGAGAAAGCGTGCGAGCAGCACGGCATCCGCGATATCGGTCGCCTGATTGCAGTTCACATCGCCGTCGCCGGGCGTGATATCGGCGCCGGCTGTGCCCGTCAGCAGATTTGCCGCGAGCGTCAGTGCCATTGTGCATGCGAGCAGTTTTCCGTGTTGCATAAAATCCCTCCGTTCAGGCGTTTTCGGTCACAGGGAATTGACAATGCCGATAAAGATCGGAATGCCGCCGTTGGATTCATCCAGAATCATGAACACAAACGGGCGGTCGAGGCAGACGCGCTTCATTTCAACCGGCAAGCCCTTCCGTGTAAGCTCGACAGCGGTGACTGCTCCGGCGCGTGTGCCGTTCTCGCAGAGGTCGATAAAGGTCTTGTGGAGCACTCTGCTGATGTAGCAGCCCGATGCCCGACTCAGGCGGGAGAAATCTGCACTTCCCGAATCAAAGGCAGTCGGCATGCCGAGCGACATGAGCATATCGTTCAGTGTCTCATCATAGGAGAAGGAGAACTTCGGCAGCTCTGCCATGACCTCCGTATCTTTCGCGGAATCGAGCAGCTTTCGCAGACCGTCATCCAGCATCAGCGCGCTGAGGTAATCCTCCATACTGACGCCCTCGTTCGGGAGCACGCCGACAAAGCTGTACTGACCGCCCGCGTAGCTCTTGCCGAAGCCGGTTGCCTTGCCGTCGTCGTAGTAGGTATTCTCCTCGCCGTACATCATTTCGACGGTCGAGGCGCTACCGTCGGCATTGGTGAATTTTCCCTCGCGCACGAAATCCGCGCCGTAGGGCTTTGACCAGTCCGCCTCAAAGCAGAGCGCATTGAGCAGCAGCATCACGGCGTTCGGGTTCAATTCATCGACGATCTTCGGAATCATGCCGTCCGTCTTTTTGCTGCACCATGCGTTGATCTCCTGCACTGCCGCATCGTCCAGCGGGGAGCTGTAAATTTCTGCGTCATAATAGGTCTTGACGGTCCTGAGAAATGCCTCAGGCACATCAATCTCGCTGCCGTCCTGCCTGTACCAGACCGAATTTGCGGTTTTCAGGGCATCGCTCTGGGTGTGCAGCCAGTTGTAGCAGCACTCGTTGTAATAATAGAGCTGTGCTTCGGGCGGACATGCCTCCTCTGCATCGCCGTCGCTCGGGGGCGGCACAAGCTGATAGCAGCTGAGCACATCGGTCATTTCGCTGAGCGTCAGCCCGTCGGCGCCGTTTGCGGTCATGCTCAGCGCGAGCGCGACCGACACCGGCGAGATCATGATATTTTCGCCGGGCTTTGCTTCGGCACAGGCGCGGAGCAGCCTTGCGGCAAAGAGATCCTGTGCGGCTGCAAATGCCTTTCCGGTGTTTTCCGCCGCGGGCATCTCCGCCGCTGCAACACCGTCGAGCAGATTTTTCGCGCGGAATTCCGCCGCCGGCATTTCCGAAAGGCCAGCCAGCGTATTCAGCAGCATGGCAGTATCCTCCGCGGTGATGTCGCCGTCGCCGTTGACGTCGGCATTGCGCTTGCCCTGCGCCGTGATGCCGCATTCCGCATCCTCGGCACAGAAGCGCGCCAGCATCACGGCATCCGCAATGTTGACCGTTCCGCTGCAGTCCGTATCACCGGGAACCGGCAATGCGGCATCGTCAGAGGCAGATACGGGCATCGCACAGGAAGCGGACAGCATCACGGCTGCCATTGCGCAGGAAAGCATTTTTCTGAATTTCATCGTATTCCCTCCGTTCTGTAATCGGAACGTCCGAACCGCAACGCTGCGGGCTGCGTACTTTCTGAATGCACCGCGCGCCTCTCTGACAGTCTGAGGCGAAAATCAGTCCTGTGCGTCTCCGGGCGTATTGACCGTGCCGATGAACACCGGCACATGGTTGGTCTCGTCATAGATCATGAACAGGAACGGGCGGTTGAGAATGACCTCCTTCATCTCCTGCGGGGCAGCCGCGTTGACGCCCATTTCCACAGCCGTGACCGCTGCGGCGCGCGTGCCGGATTCGTCCAGAGAAATATAGGTCTTGTGCAGAACGTCGCTGATCCATGTGTCTACGCCGGGGGCATCGTTCAGACCGGTGAAGTCCGCCTGCCCCTCCGTGAAGGCGCCGGACATGCCGAGCGCGGGGAGGATCTCCTTCAGCGAGGCGGAGTAGTCAAATTCAAACTTCGGCAGACCGGTCCTGACCATAGCATAATCACGGGAATCGAGGAGATTCTGCAGCCCGCCGTCTGCCAGCGAATCGAGATATTCCGCCAGCGACACGCCCTCATTCGGCAGCACGCCGATGAAGCTGTACGGACCGATATAGCGCTTGACAAAGCCCTGCGCGTTGGCGTCGTGCAGATACTCGTACTCGTCGTCATACATCATCTGTGCGGTGACGGTGCTGCCGTCTGCGCAGGTGAAATCTTCATCGCGAACCTGATAATCCTTATACTGGGTCGCCCAGTCCGCCTCAAAGCACAGCGCGTTGATCAGCAGCATCGCCGCCTGCGGGCTGAGCTTTTCAATGATCTTGGGGATCATGCCGTCGGTCTTCTCATTCACCCAGCTGTTGATGTCGGAGACGGTCGTGTCGTCGAAGGGCGCGCTGTAGGCTTCTGCCTGATAGTAGGCTTCGAGCGTCTGCAAAAACGCCTCCGGCACATGGATCATGCTCTCATCGTCGCGGAACCAGACCGAATTGGCAGTCCTGAGGATATCCTCGTCCTGCGTGGTCAGCCAGCCCGCGCAGTATTCGTTGAAGACGTCGAGCGGGGTCTCATCGGAGAGCACCGCGCCCTCCTCGGGATCGACGACCGGCATCATCTGCGAGTAGCCGAACACGGTGTCAAACTCCTCAAGGGTCTTTCCCTTGGCGCCGTTGGCGGTCATACCCAGTGCGAGCGCGACCGACATCGGCGAGATCATGATATTCTTGCCGGGCTTTTCCTCGGCACAGGCTTCGAGCAGCGTCGCCGCAAAGCCGTTGTGCACTTTTGTGAAATTGTCGTCCAAAAAGACGATGCTCGGGGAATCGTGCTCGGAGAGCGTGTCGAGCAGATTCTTCGCGAGGATCGGACCGGGCGCCGGCGCTGCAAGACCGGCAAGCTGCTTCAACAGCACGCTGCTGTCCTCCGAGGTGACGTCGCCGTCGCCGTTCAGGTCTGCATTCAGCTTGCCCTGTGCGGTGATGCCGGAGCCCTGATCCTCGGCACAGAAGCGCGCGAGCATCACGGCGTCAGCGATGTTGACGGTGCCGTTGCAGTCCACGTCGCCGCTGCCGGCGGTGTTCTCTGCCGATGCCGGCATCACGCAGGATGCCGCGAGCATCACGGCTGCCATTGCGGAAGCTGCAAATTTTCTGATCTTCATTTTCGTTTCCTCCTTTTTCTGTCAGCTCTGCGCGTCCTTCGGGAGCGCATCTGCAAGCGAATTGACCGTGCCGATAAACACCGGCAGATCGGTCTCCTGATCGACGATCATGAACAGGAACGGGCGGGTCAGATAGACCTGCTTGGGCAGCTCCTGATCCTCCGGAGGTACACAGCTTGTTGCCTCCATGATGACTGCAGTGACCGCTGCTGCCTTTGTACCCTGCTCCGCAACGTCGATGAAGGTCTTGTGGATCACATTGCCGATCCATGTGTCCATGCCCGGCGCATCGTTCAGACCGGTGAAATCCGCCGTACCCGGGATGAATGCCGTCGGCATCCCCATTTCGGAAAGCGTGCCCGCCAGTGTGTCGGAGAAGTCAAAGCTGAATTTCGGCAGCTTTGCCCAGACCTCGCGCTCCTCGGCGGTCGTCAGCAGCCGGTTCAGCGCTTCACCGTCCAGCCCCTCAAGGTATTCGTCCAGCGTGATGCCCTCATTCGGCAGCACTGCTGCAAAGGCGTATTTGCCGCCCTCATAGGGCTTGACAAAGCCGGTCGCTTTGTCGTCGTGCAGCCAGATGTCCTCCGTGCTGCACATGAGCTCGCCCTCGGTGACGGAGCCGTCCGCATTGGTGAAGTCCCATTTCTGAATCTCATCCTCAGTCCAATAGCGGTATTTCCAGTCTGCCTCAAATGCCAGCGCATTGATCAGCACCATGACGGCGTCGTCGGAGAGTTCGTCGATGACCTCCGGGATCATCTCATGCGTATTCGTATTGACCCATGCGTTGATATCGTCGACGGTCTGTCCGTCGAACGGTGCGGTGTAGATGCCCGCGGAATAGTAGTCGGTCACATCGTCAAGGAAGGCGTCGGGCACATGAATCATTTTTTCATTGTCGCGCACCCAGACGGAATTTGCCGTCCAGAGCTGCTCGATCTCTGCGGCGCTCAGCCCCTTTTCCCAGCCTGCATAGTATTCGTTCAGCCGGTCGATCGTCATATCGCCGCCGAGCAGCGTCTCCATCTCGGAGCGCGTCTGCCCCTTTGCGCCGTTCGCGGTCATCGCGAGCGCCAGCGACACCGAAAGCGGCGACACCAGCACATTCCCGCCGGATTTTTTCTGCACGTTTTCGCGGCTCTGGCAGGCGCGCAGCAGGTCCATCGTGAAGCCGTCCTGTGCGGTGCGGAAGCTGTCGTCCGCAGCGATGCCGGCGGCATTGCCGAGCGTGCGCCCGGCGAGCAGATCGTTTGTCACGGTATTGTCCGCCTCTGCGGGCAGATTTGCGAGCTGACGCAGCAGCACGGAAATATCCTCCGAGGTGACATCGCCGTCACCGTTCAGGTCGGCGTTGCGCTTGCCCTCGGCGGTGATGCCGGAGCCCTGATCCTCGGCGCAGAAGCGCGCAAGCATCACGGCGTCGGCGATGTTGACGCTGCCGGAGCAGTCGACGTCTCCGGAAGCCCCGTCAGCGGCGGAAGCAGGAAGTGCACAGGATGCGGCAAGCATCAGCGCTGCCATTGCAGATGCAGCGAATTGTTTGAATCTCATCATGAAAACCTCCTTGTTATGATGTGTGTGATGGTCCGGAAGTGTCTTCCATTCCATTATACGGCATTTCGCAGGCAATTCCAACACCCTCCCGGACAAATCGTCAGACTGCCCAAATCCGTAAATCGCTTTTTGTGCAATCTGACAAAATTCGGAGAAAATGCCGTTTCGTCACCTTCGCGTAAGATTTCTGTGCTAGAATCAGATCAACACAAACCGCAGTTTGTGCGGATACAGCCGGGACTCTGTGGGGGCGCTGCCCCCACACCCCTGCCAGAGGGATATTATCCCTCTGGACTCCCACTGCAAATTTCCATATCCCCCGTTGGGGATATGGAAATTTGAAATGGGTTTCCAAAGGGGCAGTGCCCCTTTGGCGGGAGTTTGAGGGCGGAGCCCTCAAAAAACTCCTGATTGCCCCATGCAAACTGCGGTTTGTACGGATCAGAAACGGAGGTATATGAAATGGAACAACAGACGGTCATGGAGGTCAGCGGGCTCTGCAAGACCTTCGGACAGGGCAACACGGCGGTCAAAGCGCTGCAGAATGTGAGCTTTTCGCTGCAGAAGGGGCAGTTCGCCGCGGTGACCGGTGAATCGGGCAGCGGCAAATCGACATTACTAAATGTAGTCGGGTCGCTGCTGCTGCCCGACAGCGGGTCGGTCGTTGTCGACGGCAAGGACATCACCAAGGAGAAGGACGAGGAGCTTTCGGTCTACCGCAGACGCAAGATTGGGTTCATCTTCCAGAGCTACAACCTCATCCCCGTGCTGACGATCGAGGAGAACATCGTGCTGCCGCTCAATCTCGACAACACCGCGCCCGATTACACCTATCTGGGCGAGCTGCTCCGCGCGACAGGGCTCGAGAGCAAGCGAAGAGCATTCCCGCACGAGCTCTCCGGCGGACAGCAGCAGCGCGTCGCCTTTGTACGCGCGCTCATCCACAAGCCCGAGATCATTCTGGCGGACGAGCCGACCGGAAACCTCGACAGCAAGAACAGCCGCGAGATCATCAGCATCCTGACCGAATCGGTGAAGAAATACAATCAGGCGCTGCTGCTGATCACGCATGACCTGACGATCGCGGCACAGGCGGATATCGTCTACCGGATGCAGGACGGCGAAATGACCGTTTTGGAGAATGGGGTGAGTTTCCGGTGAAGCATCTGATCTCACTTGCGCTGAAATATCTCAGGCGCCAAAGGCTCCGCACGACGCTGACCTATCTGTGCATCGTGCTCGCGGTGTTCGTGTTCAATCTGCTCGCAGCAGGCGCGGCGGTCGTGCGCAATATCGCGGTGCAGGATGCCGGGCGCTACGGAACATGGGAGGTCAACGCCGACAGTCTCATCAGCGAATGCATCAAGCACGGCATGGACGAGCAGGAGGCGGTCGACCGCATCCGCAACCATGTCACCGTCAGCGACTACTTCGCCTATCAGGGGCAGAATCTTCTGACGGAGAAAACGCTGCCCGATCTCTACAGCTACTATGAATACAGCATCAACGGCGAGGATGCGAAAAACTGCTCCGGCATCGCGCTGCAGGGCGCCGCGGGCAACAGCTCGCTGCTGGGCGACACCCGTTACGTCGCGATCGACTACGCCGAGCCCGGGCGCGACATCAACTCTCCGGATACGAAGACAGAGCAGAAGAATCTGGTCTGGCTGCCGAAGGCATACATGGAAGCGGGCATCAAGGCGGGCGACACCGTCACGCTGACGGTCAATCCGGCAGTCGGCACGCTGCCCGACGATTCCGAGCAGGTGCAGGCGATCTACCGCAAATACGCGGCACAGATCGAGGAAAACCCCGATGCCGTGCTCTTTGCGCACGACCGCGGCGACGAATCCGACGACGGCAAAAGCAGCATTCTGTCGGTCACGAAGATCACCGCGCTCGCCAAGGAATTCGGCTATGAGAACATCGCGTTTTCCGATGTGCAGCGCGGCGTGCCGTACACGGTCACGCTGACGGTCACGGGCTTTTCCGATCAGGAGAGCACCTTCAACGATTCCTTCCTCAGCCTGCCGGTCTCCTATCTGAACGACATCGACCTCAAAACCGGTCTGGAGGAGCCGAACGCGGGCTTCTATGAGACCTCACAGTTCGGCGAGCATCATTTCGGCAGATGGCACAATCTC
>JAEEGL013792915.1_pt1 | contig 26930 bp, 20 predicted proteins | sample 9134231 | NCBI WGS metagenome assembly JAEEGL01 (sample SAMN16246548, study PRJNA631951) | gut metagenome | biome: gut microbiome; feature: rumen; material: fiber-attached | host: Bos | place: Iran: Karaj | collected 2018-10 | reverse complement strand
GTCAGCATCCAGAAGAGCGGGAAAACCGAAATGACCGAACAGATGATCAGAAAGATATAACTGGGGATCAGCCGCCGCTGAATGGCGTCCATACCCTTCCTTTTCTTTTCAGTCACGGGTATCACCCACTTTCAGGTTGATGGCGGCAAGAATCGCCACCAGGATGAAGACGACAAAGGACAATGCCGCGGCGTAGCCAAAGTTGGCCTTGCCCTGGAAAGCGGTATTGTAGATGTGATGCGACATGGTCATCGTGGTACCGGCCGGGCCGCCGTTTGTGAGGTTGACCGATTCATCGTACAGCTGCAGGGTGCCGTTGATGGACATGATGAAAGTCATGATGATAACCGGGCGCAGCTGGGGGACCGTGATGTGCCAGAAGGTTTTCCAGCCGTTGGCGCCGTCGATCTGCGCGGCCTCATATACCTGATAATCGAGGTTCTGCAGGCCCGCCAGATAGAACACCATGTTGTAGCCTGTCCAGCGCCAGATCAGCGCGAAGATAATCACGCCACGCGCTGTGCCGGTCTGGCCAAGCCACTTGATGTTCTCGTGGATGATGCCCAGCTTCATCAGAATCGAGTTGATCAGGCCGGTGTCGTAAAAGAGAGTGCGGAACACCAGCGAGTACGAAACCAGTGAGATGGCGCAGGGCAGGAAGATGCAGGTGCGGAACAGTCCGCGGCATTTGAGGTTGGGGTTGTTGAGCAGCTGGGCCAGCAGGATCGCGAGAACCAGCATGACCGGAACCTGAACGATCAGGTAGAGGAAGGTGTTCTTGAGTGCCGTGATAAAGGTCTTGTCCTTGAACATGCGCGCGTAGTTGTTGTACCACGGGTCTGCCCACTTCATGTTGGCGCTCGATCCGGTTTTGAAAGACGTGATCAGTGCGGATACCATGGGATAGAAGCTGAAGATGAAGATCATCACCGTGGCCGTGATCAGGAAAGCCCAGCCTATTGCTCTGCGTTTTTTCTCCACAGAGGTCCTCCTTTCAACAGGAAGATTGCCCCGCCATTTTCATGACGGGGCAATTCCGTTTTTTTGTTTCAGTTCAGGGCAGTCGCCTCAGCGATCAGCCCATCTCAAACTCGACCTGATCCTGAGCGGACTGCAGCTCGCTCTGCAGGTCGGCGCCATTGATGATGTTGGTGATGGCGTTGCCGATATAGGTGCGGGCAATGTAGTGGTAGTCGCTCTGCTCAATGACAGGAACGAAAGCACCGTTGGCAACGATGTCGGAGTAGATGGCCTGGCCGCCGAAGTACTCAATGCCTTCCTTGTACACATCGGACTGACCGGCGGAGATGCAGCAGGTGATGACGCCGCCATCACGCAGTGCGTTGTCATAGGTCTCCATCGCGCCCTCGCCACCGCCGAAGGTGTAGGCAAGGAATTCTTTCGCGAGCTCAACGTTCTTGCAGTTACCAGTGATGTACAGAGAAGAACCGCCGTTGGCAGCGTAGCCTTCCTTGCCACCGTCGAGGGTCGGAAGAGTGGTCAGACCCCACTTGCCGCTGTTGTCCGCAACCTGGCGGATGGTCGGGATGATCCAGTTGCCATTCATGACGCCGGCGACCTGGTTGCCGACGATGGTCTGGTCGCAGTACTCGGACCAGCTGTTGGCCAGAAGAATGGTACCGTCCTTGGCGCCCTGGACAATGACTTCAATGATCTTCTGTAGAGGCTCGTTGTCAACAAAGTTGGGCTTGCCGTCCTGCCACTGGGACAGGCCCTCGGCCTGCATGAACATATAGGGCAGGTCATCGCCGGAGTGGTCCATCGAGAGCAGTGCAAAGCCGGTCTTCTCTTTGACGTCGCGGGCGATCTCAAGCCATTTATCCCAGCTGATGCCGGTGACGTCGGCCAGGGTATAGCCGCACTCTTCAAGAACGTCAGTGCGATAGGCAAAGATCGCGGTGCCGTTGTCAACAGGAACACCATAGTGCACGCCGTCGATGGTGCTGTAGCTCAGCTTCTCAGCGCCGAAGTCGTCCCAGTTGATGCCGGCGTCTTCAATGTCAAGCCAGCAGTCGGGATAGTCTGCCACGTAGGACTGGATGAAGTGATCCTGGAAAAGGACGATGTCGGGCAGTGAGCTCATGTCACCGGAGGAACCGGCAAGGGTCACAGCCTGCTCAACGTCGCTGGAGCCAGACTGGGTTGCGATCTCCAGTTTGAAGTCGGGGTTGACTTTCTGGAAAGCGACCTCAGCCGCCTTCAGAGCAGGGATGTTGAAGTTGGCATCCCAGGCGTAGACCGTCAGGGTGTTGTCGCCGTCGGCGAAAGCCACGCCGCCGGGCAGAGCCACCAGAGCGAGGCTCAGCGCCAGAACCAGAACAAGTGCGAGTTTTTTCTTCATTTTCTTCCTCCATTTAAAGTAGATTTTCCACGGTGGAAGCAGACCAGCCGGGCTTCGACCCTTTGTTTTAGACAAAAAGTACAAATCCGGACCATCCTGCAACACTCGTATATGTGCATGATACCATGGGAACGAAAATTTGTAAAGCTGTTTTCGTTGGAAATACAGGCAAATACGATCGAGTATCACCGAAACCTTTAAAAAGAAAACTGGAACCTCTCAGGAGAGAGATTCCAGACTCTGCCAGCCCTTCAGGGCCGAAATATTATAGGTGAGCAGGCTGCTGCGGTAATTGTCCTTGTTGAGCTTCCACTGATACGGGGTGGTCTTCAGAAGCTTCTTGAAGTTCCTTGTGTAAGTCGACACCGATGCGAAGCCGCATTCCATCGCGACCTCCTCCATTGAGTGGTCCGACCTCGCCATCAGGTCGCAGGCTTTCTGAATGCGCACTAGGTTGACATAATCCATCGGTGCCATGTTCATGTATTCCTCGAACACCCTGCGGAAGTGCACCTCGCTCAGTCCGCACTCCCTTGCAAGGTCCCCTGCGCGGATCGTGTCCTGATAATGCTCTTCGGTGTACTTGAGCGCGGGGGTGATTTGGGTCAGCAGGGCAGTATCCCCGCTTCTCTCCCACTGCGAGTCCGATTCCTTTCCCTCCTGGATGCGCAGCATCTCAAGCACAAAGACGTTTACCAGAATGTTGACGGACTCTCTGTAGTAAGAGTTCTTACTCCTCAGCTCGTCGAAGATCCGGTCTGCCGTCTTCGCGAGGACCCTGCAGTCCTCTGCTTTCAACAGATCGGCGCGCTGCGTGAGGATCGCGAGCTTCTCGTTCTGGACCTTCGGGTTGTTCGGAAACAGCACGCGGACGATCTGTGCCGGGTCAAAGAACAGATACTCCCAGTAGCTGACCTCGTCACTGACGGTATTGTGCGGATAGTTAGGGGGAATCAGGGAAAGTATTCCTTCGTGATAATTGTTTTGCCTTTCACCGAGGATCAGACGCCCGTTTCCGTGGCGACAGAAGCCGAACTCGAACAGGTTGTGAAAATGCAGCTCGTTGGGGCGGTCCCTGTGGCCGTACTCTCCGACCCAGCGCTCACCCATCAGGGCCAGAACATTCTCACCCTGTGGCAGCTCATAAAAGCGAAACTCGATCTTATCACGTTTTTTTCTTCCCATGGCTCTCCTTTGAACAGCATGAACATGCTGCGTGTGTATTTTTTATATTATTTGTGAATGAACCAACAGCTTCATTTTACAAACATTATTGTAACGCAAAGTTTCTGAAGTTTCAATTTGAAATTTTGTCATGTTTAAAGAAAAAACAGCTCCCTTAATGCCTGCCCGGAGCGGAAAAACAGACCTTGACTTCACCTGGATATTATGGTATAAAAAGCTATATTAATTTGGAGGCTACCACGATGGAATTGAAGCATATTGTCACCCTGAAAACCCGTGATCTTTGCGACAGCGCTCGTAACGGCGGATGCGGCGAGTGCCAGACCTCCTGCCAGTCTGCCTGCAAGACCAGCTGCGGCATCGCCAACCAAAAGTGTGAGAACACTGAGGCGAAGAAGTAATTCCGGGGCTCAAATGGCAAGAATTGCCGCCGTAAGGCGGCTTTTTTTAATGGCTTTTACGGAGGAGAGAAATGATCCATCAATTCAAACTGAACGGATTCTCAATCGTCCTGGACGTGTGCTCCGGCTCGGTCCATGTTGTCGACGACCTGGCCTACGAGGTGATCGCCCGCTTTGAGGCCGAGCCCTATGAACAGATCGAAGAGGAGCTCCTCGAACTGTTCCGGGACGAGCCGGTCGTCACCCCTGCCGAGATCGCCCGCTGCTATGCCGAGGCCGAAGCCCTGAAGGCCGGAGGAAAGCTCTTCGCGCCTGACACCTTCGCCCCGATGGCCGGCGAGCTCAAGGCGCGCAGCGGCGATGTGGTCAAGGCCCTCTGCCTCCATGTCGCCCATACCTGCAACCTCAACTGCTCCTACTGTTTCGCCAGCCAGGGCAAGTACCACGGCGAGCGTGCTGTAATGAGCCTCGAGGTCGGGAAGCGCGCGCTCGACTTCCTGATCGAGCACTCTGGCACCAGGCGCAACCTCGAAGTCGACTTCTTCGGCGGCGAGCCGCTGATGAACTTCGGGGTCGTGAAAAACCTTGTCGCCTATGCCCGCCTGCGCGAAAAGGAGGCCGGAAAGAACTTCCGTTTTACCCTCACCACCAACGGCATGCTGATCGACGACGACGTCATCGATTTCTGCAATCGCGAGATGAGCAACGTGGTCCTCAGCCTCGATGGGCGCAAAGAGATCCACGACCGCTCCCGTGTGGACTATGCCGGAAACGGCAGCTGGGAGCGCATCGTGCCGAAGTTCCAAAAGCTTGTCGCGGCGCGAGGCGGAAAGAACTACTACATGCGCGGCACATTTACACATCTCAATCCCGACTTCCTTGCGGACATCCGACAGATGCTGGACCTTGGCTTCACCGAGCTCAGCATGGAGCCGGTGGTCTGTGCCCCCGGCGACCCCTCTGCTCTGACCGTGGCGGATCTCGAGGTTGTGAAGCGACAGTACGAAGAGCTCGCCTCTCTCATGCTCGACCGCGAAGCGGAGGGACGGCCCTTCACCTTCTATCACTATATGCTCGATCTCTCCGGTGGCCCCTGCATCTATAAGCGCATTTCGGGCTGTGGCTCCGGCACCGAGTACATGGCCGTCACCCCCTGGGGTGATCTCTACCCCTGCCACCAGTTCGTAGGCGAAGAGCGCTTCAAACGGGGGGATATCTTCAACGGCCTGGATAATCCCGCGGTCCGGAGCGAGTTTGCTGCGTGCAACGTCTATGCCAAACCCGAGTGCCGCGACTGCTGGGCGCGGCTCTACTGCTCTGGTGGCTGCGCAGCGAATGCCTGGCACGCCACCGGAAGCATCACCGGCGTCTATGAATCCGGCTGCGAACTCTTCCGCAAGCGTATGGAGTGCGCCATCATGCTGGCTGCCGCCCGGGCAGAACGCGACCAGGAGCGGGACAGCGAATGAACACCCCCATCTGCGACTTTGTCCGGCGCTATGCCGAATCCGGCTCCCTTCGCTTCCACATGCCCGGCCACAAGGGCCGCGACACGTTCGGAGGGATCTTTCCCGCTGCTGCCCTGGACATCACCGAGATCACCGGCGCCGACGTGCTCTACGCCTCTGATGGCATCATCGGCGAGAGCGAATGGAACGCCGCCTCCCTGTTTGGCAGCGCCCGCACGCTCTTTTCCACCGAGGGTTCGTCCCTCTGTGTCCGTGCCATGCTATATCTCGCCGTCCTGCACGCGAAGCTGCAGGGGCGATCTCCGCGCATTACGGCTGCCAGGAACGCCCACCGCGTCTTCCTCGAGGCGGCGGCGCTTCTCGACTGCGAGGTCCTCTGGTTCGGCTCTTGTGCTGGCCTGCTCGAGGTGCGGCCTGACCCGGATGAGCTGCAGTCGCTGTTTGCCTCGGAAGACACCTTACCGACCGCGGTGTATGTGACCGACCCTGATTACCTCGGCAACAGTGTCGACCTCACGGCACTCGCTGAGGTCTGCCATCGCCACGGCGCGCTGCTCCTGGTGGACAGTGCCCACGGCGCCTACCGGAAGTTTTTGCCCGACAGCCGACACCCCCTGGACCGAGGCGCGGACCTCTGCTGTGACTCGGCCCACAAGACCCTGCCCGTGCTGACGGGCGGCGCTTACCTGCACGCCTCAAAAACCTGCCCGCCAGACCTGCTGCCACTGATGGAACGGGCCATGTCCCTCTTCGCCAGCACCAGTCCCTCCTGGCTGATCCTCCAGTCGCTGGATGCCGCGAACTCACTCCTGGCGGGGGATTACCCTTCGCGCATCCGCGACACCGCTGCGCGCCTCGATCGTGTAAAGCGTCTTCTGCAGGCGGACGGCTGGAAGCTTGCGGGCGACGAGGAGCTGAAGCTTACCCTCCGCTCGAAGGAAAGGGGATGGACCGGGACTGAACTCGAAGCCTGGCTCGTCGAGAGGGGAATGGTCCCTGAATTTTCCGACCCGGACTATCTAGTCCTGATGCTGACGCCCGAGAACACTCCGGGCGAGATGGATACGCTCTGTGACGCACTGCGCTCCGTCCCGCTGCGGCCCGTCGTCAAGGACGGCCCGCCTCCGGTCGGGCGGCCCCATCCGGTGCTCTCGCTGCGCGAGGCGCTCTTCGCCCCCTTCGAGCGCGTCTCGGTGGACAGGTGCCTCGGTCGCGTCCTCGCTTCCCCGAGTGTCAGCTGCCCGCCCGCGGTTCCCATCTGCGTCTGTGGCGAGCGCATCGACGAAGATGCCATGCGCCTCTTTCTCTACTATGGCGTCGCAGCCTGCGAAGTCGTAAAAGAATAAGAACCCCGCCCTTCCGGCGGGGGTTTTCTCTATATTTTAAAGGCTTCATAAAAGTCATATCCCCCGCCGGAGGCGGGGGGATATATTCTCTATTTATTTGTAAGCGTATTAAGAAACTCTGAGAAAAAGTTCTTGTCGTACAGCTGGAAGCGGTTCAGTGGCCAGACTCTCACAAACACCTTTCCCTGCATCTGTTCATCCCCGATGAGCCCCAGAATGCTGCTGCGCGAGTCCACTGAGCTTCCGCGGTTGTCCCCGAGTACAAACCACGTGTGTTCAGGAATGTCGAGAGGATAACTCATATCGTTGACTCCACCCGTGGAATAGAATGCGTAGGGCTCGTAGAGTTCGCTGCCGTTCATGATGACGCGCCCGTCGTTCAGCACCTCAACCCGATCGCCGGGGCCCGCGATCACGCGCTTGATGAGGATTCTGTCCTCGTGCCGGAACGCGGCGAGGTCGCCCGTCTTTACCGGCGCCTTCGGGATTGCGAGCACCAGGTCCTTCTCGTTCAGCGACGGGCTCATCGAGTTGCCGTAGATCACGTACCCCGACAGCAGACAGAAGAACGTGATCATCGCCACCAGCAGCACCACGATCAGGAAGACCAGCACCTTCAGCGCGGTGGAGAGACCGTGCTTTTTCTCCATGCGCGCCAGCTCCCTGCGGATCTGATCCGTGGTGGGGCGGCGGCGCGGTACCACGGCTGGAGCCCCGGAAGTGTTATTCGCCATCGCCGTCTCCTCCTTTGCGGGGGAACAGACGCTTCTGGATCATTTCATTCACGTCCTGCCAGAAGGCCTTGCTGTCGTCCTGGGCGCGCTGTAAAAGGCGCTCGGCATCCGAGGCGGCCTTCTGCTCGGTGGCGGCGGCTGCTGTCTCGGCGTTGCGCAGCAGGGCTGCAGCGGCCTCTTCCGCCTGACGGACGGCTTGCGTGGCCCGTTCTTCGGCGGCTCGGACCGTCTCGGCGGCGGTCTCCTTGGCCCGACGGACAGTCTCCGCCGCGGTCTGATCCGCCTGGCGGACGGTCTCAGTGGCGGTCTGCCCCGCCTGGCGAAGGGTCTCTTCCGCGCGCTCTTTGGCCTGGGCGGTGATGGCGGCCGCGTCAATTTCAGCCGTATGCCGAAGCTCGCCCGCCTGCTGCTGGGCATCCTCGAGAAAGTGCGTGGTCTCGCCGTCTGCCGCCAGGATCAACTTCTTCAGGCCTTCTTCCTGTTTGCCCATGTCCGCTTCCTGCTGCTTCAGCCGCTGCTCCCATTCCAAAAGCTTCTGCTCCCTCTGGACCAGCGCCTCTCGTTCGGCGAATACGGCCTCGTCCGCAGCAAGCCGGGCCTCCTGCAGCACCAGCGGCGTCGGTGCCTCCTGCGCGGGGGCGTGCTGCTCCTTTGCAAGGTCCAGCGCCTCTTCCAGCGCCTTCACCTGCTTACGCAGTTCGGTGCGGTCGCGGCGCAGCGACTCGTTCTCGGTCTGTGCCTCCAGCAGGAAACGCAGCAGGTCCTTTCGATTCAGTTTTTGGACTTCTCTATCCGTCAAGTTTCATCACCCCAGATGAGACAGGTTCGCTTTCAGGTTTTCGATCAGGGCTTCAAGCTTGGTCTGCTTTTCACGCTCGACGTTGACCACTGCCTCTGGCGCGCGGGTCACAAAGTTCTGGTTGGCCAGCTTCGCGATCTGCCCAAGAAGCTGCTTCTCTGCGTTTGCAAGCTCCTTCGCCAGTCTTGCGCGCTCTTTCTCCAGATCGACCAAATCCGCCATCGGCATGAACATTCTCGCGTTGTCCGTGACGGCCGTTACCATCCGGTCGGCGTCCACAGGTACCTCGTCCAGCACACTCACTTCGCTGGCATAGGCCAGCTTCATGATATAGCTCTGTCCGGCCTCGAAAGCCTCCTTCTCCTGCGTCACGATCATCAGATGGGCCTTGCGGGAGGGCGGCACGTTCATCTCGCTGCGGCGCGCGCGGACAGCCTTGATGGCGTCCATCACGGTCTCAAAGCGCTGGGCATCGACCGGAAACGACAGCTCCTGTTTGAAACTGGGATACTCCTGCACCATCAAGGCCTCACCCTCGTGGGGCAGAGCCTGCCAGATCTCTTCCGTGATAAACGGTGTGAACGGGTGAAGTAGCTTGAGAATCTCGGTCAGCACGTACAGCAGCACCTGCTGGGCGCTGTGGTTTGCGGCCTCGTCACCGCTGTTGAGGCGCGGCTTTGTCAGCTCAATGTACCAGTCGCAGTAGTCGTCCCAGATAAAGTCATAGATCTTTCCGGCCGCCACACCCAGCTCGAAGTGGTCCATGTTCTCGCAGACTTCCTTTACCACGTCGTTCAGGCGCGACAGGATCCACTTGTCCTCGAGCTCCAAGGTCTCGGGCAGCTCGTTTTTCTCAATGCCCAGGTTCATCATCACGAAGCGGCTCGCATTCCACAGCTTGTTGCAGAAATTGCGCATCGCCTCGCACTTCTCGACGTAGAAGCGCATGTCGTTGCCGGGCGAGTTTCCGGTGATCAGGTTAAAGCGCAGTGCGTCCGCACCATAGCGCTCAATCATATCGAGCGGGTCGATGCCGTTGCCGAGCGATTTCGACATCTTTCGGCCGAGACTGTCGCGCACCAGGCCGTGGATGAACACGGTCTTGAAGGGCTCTTCGTGCATCTGCTCCATACCAGAGAAGATCATCCTCGCGACCCAGAAAAAGATGATGTCGTAGCCAGTCACCATGACCGTTGTCGGATACCAGAAGTCCAGGTCCGAGGTCTTCTCCGGCCAGCCCATCGTCGAGAAGGGCCACAGTGCGGACGAGAACCAGGTGTCCAGAACGTCTTCTTCACGGTGAATGTTCTTGCTGCCGCAGTGACTGCACGCGGTTGCATCCTCACGCGAGACAGTGATCTCGCCGCAGTCATCACAATACCATGCGGGAATCTGGTGACCCCACCACAGCTGGCGCGAGATGCACCAGTCGTGCACGTTCTCCATCCAGTTGAGGTAGGTCTTTGTAAAGCGCTCCGGCACGAACTTGATTCTGCCGTCCTTCACGACTTCAATGGCGTCCTTTGCCAGCGGCTTCATCTTCACGAACCACTGGGGACTGGTGAGCGGCTCAACCACGTTGCCGCAGCGGTAGCAGCAACCCACGTTATGACTGTAGGGTTCAACCTTCACGAGGAAGCCCTGCTCCTCCAGGTCTTTCACAATCGCCTCGCGGCACTCGTAGCGGTCCATGCCGTTGTACTTGCCGCCGTTGATGATTTTCGCGTCCTCGTCGATGCACTGGATCTGTTCCAGGTTGTGCCTCAGGCCGACCTCATAGTCGTTCGGATCGTGGCACGGGGTCATCTTGACCGCGCCGGTCCCGAAGCCCAGCTCAACGTACTCGTCCGCGACGATGGGCAGCTTCCGTCCTACCAGCGGCAAGATGGCGTTCTTCCCGACCAGGTGGGTGTAGCGCTCGTCGTCCGGGTGGACGGCGACACCAGTGTCGCCCAGCATGGTCTCGGGCCGTGTCGTCGCGATGATGAACTCCTCGTCCGAGTCCTCAATCGGGTAGCGGATGTGCCAGAAGTGGCCTGGCATGTCCTTGTACTCGACCTCGGCGTCCGAGAGGGCCGTCCGGCAGTGCGGGCACCAGTTGATGATCCTGTTGCCCTTGTAAATGAGGCCCTTGTCATAGAGCTCACAGAAAGTCTCGCGTACTGCCCGGGCGCAGACCTCGTCCATCGTGAAGCGGTTGCGCTCCCAGTCGCACGAGGCGCCCAAGCGCTTCTGCTGCTCGATGATGCGGTTGCCGTACTGGTTCTTCCAGTCCCACACCCGTTCCAGGAACTTCTCGCGCCCCAGGTCATAGCGACTCAAGCTCTCCTTGGTGCGCAGCTCTTCCTCCACACGGGCCTGTGTGGCGATGCCAGCGTGATCCTGGCCCGGCAGCCACAATGTGGCGAAGCCCTGCATCCGTTTATAGCGGATCAGGATGTCCTGAAGCGTTCCGTCCAGGGCGTGGCCCATATGAAGCTGGCCGGTGACGTTGGGAGGCGGCATGACGATGGAGAAGGGCTTTTTCTTCTCATCCCTTACTCCGCGGAAAAACCCACCCTTTTCCCAGAATTCGTAGATCTTGGATTCTACGATATGGGGGTCGTACACCTTTGGCAATTCTTTCATGGCGCTATCACTCCTAATAAAAAAATCCGCCCTGAAGCATTTGCTTCAGGGCGGCGAAACCGCGGTACCACCTGAATTCCGCATGCGCTTTTCGCTCACGCGGCACTCTTGCGCCCTTAACGCGGGCAGACGCCGGCACTACGCGGGCACCGTTTTATGCGGCACCTTTCCCACCGGGCGCTCCAGGCCGACCTTCCGCAGATTCGCAGGGAGGCTTCTCACCGACCGCCTCCTCTCTGGACTGCGATGTTCTGCGTACTCCTGCCCTTCACAGCGCAAAAGAAAGAACTTTATGAATTATACACGGCAGGAGGAACTTTGTCAATCACAATTCTTTACTGCTCCGCCGGTTCAAAGTCCGTCTTCCCGTGCTTGCAGAGCGGGCAGACATAGTCTTCTGGCAGCTCGCCTTCGCAGGGTTCAAAGTGCCCGCAGATCGTGCAGACATATCCCTTCTGTTTCTTCTTTACCACCGGCACCACGTGCTCGAAGTCTTCCTTCCCGTGCTTGCAGAGCGGGCACACGAAGTCATCTGGCATTTCTGCACCTTCGTACACGTATCCGCACACGCGGCAAACCCAGCTTTCCTTCTGCTCCGGGGCGGGGTTCTTCTTGGGCTTGATGTGCGCATGGTAGTAGGCATAACTGCAGGAAGGCGCCTTTGACAGAACCTTTGCCTCCACAACGTTTGCCACGAACAGCACTGAGGTGTCCAAGTCCTCTGTCGCGATCACTTCGCAGGAGAGCACCGCATTGGTGTACTCAGGGATATAGCGGATGCCGTTTGCTGTCCGTTCGGTCCATGTGACACTCTCAAACTTGTCCGTGTCCCTTCCGCTCTGAAAACCGAAGCGCTGGAACAGCTTGTAGGGGGCGTCCTCTGTCAGAATCGAGATGTTGAACTTCCCGGACTTCGCGATCATTTCCGCAGTGTAGTTCTTCTTGATGACCGAGATGCTCAGCTTCTTCGGGTCGCCGGAGGCGGCCTGTCCGGCCGAGTTGATGATGCAGCCGTAGTCCTTTCCGTCCACGCATGTGGTCAGAACCTCCACGCCGTAGATGAACTTATGGAAGGCGCCGCCGTCCACGCTCGGGGGCGCTGCCGCCGGGACCGCCGCAGGCACCTCCGCCGGGGCGGACGCCGCAACAGCCGGCCTTGGCTTAATTTCCTCCGCAATGCTGTCGGCCAGAGCATCGAGCGCTGCCAGCTGGTTCTCAGCGAGAGCGGACTTCAGCGTGATGTTCTCCCCGATAAATTCCATGTTCTTCATCGGCGCAATGAGCTCGCGCATGACTTTGCCGCTCGTGGGGGCCCAGCTTCCATTCTCGATGACAGCCACCTTGCGCTTCTGAAGGTTGTGCGCCGCCAGATCGTGCAGCAGGTTCTCCATTGTCACGAACACGCCCGCGTTGTACGTTGTCGCGGCGAACACCAGGTGGCTGCAACGGAATGCGTCTGAGACGATGTAGCTCGGCGGAGTCACCGAAGTGTCGTACATCCGTACCCGTACCCCGCGCTCGGTCAGCTTCGCAGCCAGAATGTTCGCGGCGTTCTCCGTGTGGCCGTACACAGACGCATAGGCCAGCATCACGCTCTGCTCCTCGGGGGTATAGCTGCTCCACAGCAGGTATTTCTCCAGAAAGTCGCCAAAGTGGCTGCGCCACACAAAGCCGTGCAGCGGGCAGACCGTCTTGATGTCCAGAGCCGCCGCCTTCTTCAGAATCGCCTGCACCTGCGGGCCGTACTTGCCCACGATGTTGGTGTAATAGCGCCTTGCCTCTGACAGGTTTTCAACAAAAAAGTCCGCCTCGTCGTTGAACAACCGTCCGTTCAGCGCGCCGAAGGTGCCGAAGGCATCCGCTGTGAACAGGGTTCTGTCCGTCTTGTCATAGGTCATCATGACCTCGGGCCAGTGGACCATCGGGGCCATAAAGAAGGTAAATTCGTGCTTACCGGACGTGAAGACGTCTCCTTCCTTCACCAAGTCAATACGCTCGGAATAGTCCTTTTGGAAGAACTGTGCCAGCATGACCTTCACCTTCGCGTTGCAGACGATGCGTACCTCCGGATAACGCAGGACCAGGCTCTCGATGGTGGCGGCGTGGTCCGGCTCCATGTGTGAGATCACCAGATAATCCAGCTTCCGGCCGCCGAGAGCATAGGCCACGTTCTCAAAAAAGACTTCGTAGACCGCCTTGTCCACAGTGTCGAACAGAACGGTTTTTTCATCCAGCAGCAGATAGGAGTTATAACTCACGCCGTCCGGCACACCGTACACGCCCTCAAAGCAGGCGAGCCTCCGGTCGTCGGCGCCGACCCAAATCAGGTTGTCGTTGATCTTTCTTGTGCAATGCATAGAAGCAGCTCCTTTCCGTCCGCCACAGGCGGACCACACACTGCTTGTATTATATCATCGGCACAGAGGACAATCAAGACGAAGATTCCAGCAAAGCGGTACAATGGACGACAAGTATATGTTGTCAGAAGAGCTGAGAGAACAGAAAATACAAAAGCCGAGGTTCTCCCCGGCTTTTGGTAAAAGCAAATTAGTTGACATAAAATCAAGAGAGAAAAGCAATCAGACTTATACCAGCTTGCTCTCCTCAATCTCAACGATGGTCTTTTCGGTCTGGACCATACCCGGAGAAGCGATCAGGCCGATGTTGCGCATGGTTTCTTCCGGTGTTTTGCCGATGATGCCGTGGATGCTGTCGATGTGGACGTCGTAGAGGGCAAAGGCCACACTATCGAAGGCGGCTGAGCAGGCGGATACGCCTTTCATTGTGCAACCCTGGTTCCCCCCATCACATATCATTCCCGTGATGGACGAGACCATGTTGTTGATCACATACTCCATCTGCTTCAGCGTGCCGCCCTTCAGATAACAGACTGCCACTGCCATGCCCAGGCCTGCTGCGATGCCGCAGCCGCAGAACGCCGAGAGTTTCCCGGAGTATTCCTTGATGTAGGTACAGATAAGGTAGGACAGCATTGTTGCCCTCCAGAGCTTCTCTTCCGGCAGATGGTTGATCTGGCAGACGGCGTAGAGCGGCAGGGTCGCAATGATGCCGTGTGAGCCGGAACCGGTGATGCTCATGGCGGGCTTGTCAAGACCGATGACGCGGGCTTCGATAGCCGCGTTGCACAAAAGGCTAGCCGTCCGGAGTTCGTCGTCGGAGATGACCTTGCCGCCGTTCATGGCGAGAAGCCGACGCGCGAAGGTCGTGCGCGGACTCTCAAGACCCTCGAGGAAGAGGGCGAGGTTTACGCGGTAGGCCTCTTTCACAAACTCGATTTCTTCTACGGGGACAGTGTTGATGTAGTCCAGGATCTGGGCAAGCGTGTACCTGTGAATCGGATGAGTCTCCGCCTCAGCTTCTGATTCGGCCTTCTTTTCCGATTCCGCTTCGAAGGTGACCTCGCCGTTCACCGCGATCCTGGTGATGTGGGTGTGGGAGTCGCGGATGGTGACGACGGCGCTTCCCTCCGTGGTTTCCAGCTGGGCTTCGATGAAGATCTGGCTGCTCATGCCGTTGAGCTCGACGGTGATCATGCCGGCATCAATGTAGGATTTCGCGGCGGCGTTGTCTCCCGGGGTGACACCTGCCAGCGCTTCCAGTCCCTTATCCGCGTTTCCTGCGACGTAGCCGAGGGCTGCTGCGAAGAGGTTACCGACTTCGTCGGAATTGGGGATGCCGCAGGTAAAGGCGTTCTTGTACATGCCGCTGTTCAGGGCGACATTGAGGTGCTTAAGCTCTCCGCCGATCAGACTGCGCGCTTTAGCGACACAGAAGGCGATCGCGCCGGGTTCGGTGACCCCAAGCGCCGGAACCATGCCCTCTTTGATGAGCTTCGTCAGTTCATGCATGTTATTCCCCCCCCTTGCGGATTGAAATTATTGATTGCTTTCGCATAAACCTGTGTTTATCATAACACAATCAGCGCTTTTTTTCCATGTTTTCAGAAAACTGGAGCGAAAAAAGTTCATTGGTGCTTTGCAGGAGAAAACACGTCGATTAGTTGAAGAAAGTGAAAAAATCTGGTATGATAAAAAAGATATTTCCGGTTCTCAGAGGAGGTTTTATTTATGGCAGATAAAAAGTTCGCAGGGGTAAACGGCGCGGTGGATTCCCCGGAGATCAACGCCGACTATGAAAGCGCCAAAGTCTTTGACAAGCTTCGTGTCGGCGAGCTCGGCGTCTTCTTCCGTGACGGCCTGAAGCTGAAGTACATTCCCTATAACGCAATTGACCGGGCGTTCATCCGTGTTCAGGAGACTCGGGGTCGTATGTGCTGCGGACAGGCCAACTGGTATTATTACCGCATGGTCTTTGTCCGCAATGGGAAGGAATTCGCCGATTACATGAGCGAGAAAGAGAAGGAAATGGACGACGCCCTGGCGGAGATCGCCGCGCACGGTGTGGCGACAGGCTTTGTAAAATCGGAAGAGAACGCCTGAGCAAGGCGACATATCATATAAAATATAAATTGGAGGAAATCGGGCTTTGAAGCTGATCATTGCAAGCAACAACACACACAAGCTGACCGAGATCAAGCAGATTCTCGGCAATTACTTTGGCGAGATCCTCTCCATGCGCGAAGCTGGCATCGACCACGAGACCGTCGAGGACGGCGATACCTTTATGCAGAACGCCCTGAAGAAGGCGCGAGAGATCGCCGAGATTTCCGGCTGCTGTGCTCTTGCCGACGACAGCGGTATTTGTGTGGACGCGCTGGATGGGGCGCCGGGGATTTTCTCTGCACGCTTTGCCGGCGTGCACGGAGACGACGAGGCCAACAACGACCTTCTGCTTGAGAAGCTCCGCAATGTCACTGACCGTAGGGCGCACTACACCTGCGCCATGGCACTGGTGTACCCGGACGGGAGAGAACTCACCGCCGAAGGCTATCTCTACGGCGAAATCGGGTTCGAGCGCCGGGGCAGCAATGGCTTTGGCTATGACCCGCTCTTTGTACTTTCGGAACGCGGCTGCACCACGGCTCAGCTCTCACCGGAGGAGAAGAACGCCATCAGCCACCGGGCCAACGCCCTGCATCTTCTGGTCGAAAAGCTGGAGGCGCGGTAACATGCTCCAGTGGCAGCACCTTTTTTCCTCCTCGGTTCTGCAGAGAGGACGGGAGTATTACAAAAAGAATAAGGTACGCTCCCTGATCCAGGACGGAGAACACTATTACGCATCCGTCGAGGGCACCGAGGAGTACGAGGTGCAGGTGCGGGTCCAGGGAGACCAGGTCACCGAGATGAGCTGTGACTGCCCCTATGCGCAGGAGGGCAATCGCTGCAAGCACATGGCCGCTACGCTCTACGAGATCGTGGCGAGAGAGATCCCCGGTCTGCGCAGCAACTGGAAGACATTCCGCGCCCGGACGGGCCATGTGCTGATCACACCCTTCGACGATGCTGGGCAGACTGGCGCCTACCGCTACTACATGCCCGAGCGCTTTACCCGCAATCTGGAGATCTATGCCGACACGTATGACAAAGCGCGGAAGCTGATCGCTGATCAGGAGCTCCGCGACGTCGAGATCCGCAACTGCTTCACCAACGAGCACGGAACCAGCGGCAAAGCCGTCATTGCCCGGGGTTATCTCAAAAAGAATGCCTATTATCCTGTGCGCGTGGTGATTGCGCGGGACCGAGTCACAAGCATGAGCTGCCCGGTCTACGGCTGCAAAGGTTATTACGGCAACACCTTCGTCCGCGAGAAGACCGAGATCTGTGAGCATTGTCTCGCCCTGCTGATCCTTGCCATCGAGGAGATGGGTCGACGCCCCCACTGGGACGGGACTGACGAGCAGGCCCGGCGTCTGATCGAGAACTACTGGGGCCGCGTACGTATGAGCGCCGTCTCGGGACCCGAGGAGAACGGGACGCCGGAACCGGGACGCCCAGTTCGACTGGAGCCGCGCCTGGAGGACACGGGCGATAAGCTTGAGCTGAACTTCCGGATTGGCACGGGCGATAAACTCTACGTGCTAAAAACCCCCGAGGCGCTCGTCGAGGCGGTGCAGGCGGGTGCAGAATTCCCGCTGGGCAGCAGGAGCAGCCTGCACTTTTCCTCGGATTTCTTCGGCGAGTGGGACCGGAAGTGGTACGATCTGATCCGCCAGGCCGTGCTTGAGAAGCGCCACCACGAGGACCTCAGCTATGGCAGGACAAAGAAGCTGCAGGGCATCACCCTTTACGGCGCCCTGCTGGACGATTTTTTCGACCTGGCCCTGGGCCACAGCATCGAGCTCCGGACCGAGACAGGCGCGAAGCGCAGGCTCGAGGTCGCGGACGAGACCCCGCGTGTCGAACTCGAGCTTGTGAAGGACATCACCGAGGACGGGACCTTTCACGGGATGATTCTGCGCGGAGAGCTGCCTCGAGTTTTTGACGGCGTGCACGCGCGCTACTGTATGGAGAGCGGCCGCCTGAGCCGCATCGAGGGTGACAGCCTGCGGATGCTGGATCCGCTGATCGCCTCCGCAAAGGGCGACAGCCTCGAAATGCACATCGGGCGGAACTTCCTGACGGATTTCTATCACCACATCGTCCCGGAACTGGCTAAAAGCGTGAACCTGATCGAGCCCGACCGTGATGAGGTCCTGCAATACCTCCCACCGGAGGTGAGCTTCCGCTTCTTCCTCGACGTGGAGGACGGAACGCCGATCTGCCGTCCCGTGGCGGATTACGGCGACCGGGCCAGCTTCCCTCTCACGGACTGGCGTCGGGAGACCCACGACTATACGGACTACCGGGATCAGATGCAGGAGAGCGCGGTCCTGCTACGGGTCGAGGAGTTCTTCCCGCTGGAACACGACGCCGAGAGCCTCGCCGCCTGGCCGGACGAGGACAGCGTATACCGGGTGCTGACCGAAGGTGTCGACACGCTCTGCCGCCTCGGCGAGGTGATGAGCACGTCTGCCTTTGACGCGCTGACCGTGCGCCGCAGCCTCCGGATCCAGGTTGGGGTCTCTGTCGAGAGTGAGCTCATGGACCTGAAGATCTCGTCCGAGGATGTCACTCTCGCCGAGCTCGCGGAGATTCTGAACAGCTACAAGCTAAAAAAGAAATACCACCGCCTGAAAAACGGCGATTTTATCCGCATGGACGAGAGCATAGGCGAGCTCGTTGCGCTCACGGACACACTCCACCTGAGCCGCAAAGAGCTTTTGAGTGGGGATGTCAGTGTACCGGCCTATCGTGCGCTATACCTCGAACAGATGCTCGAGAACACACGCGAGATATACACCACCCGCGACCGCCATTATCGCCAGCTCATCAAGGACTTTAACACTGTGAAGGACTCGGACTACGAGGTGCCGGAGGAATTGCGCCAGGTGCTGCGCGGTTACCAGGTCTACGGCTACAAATGGCTGCGGACTCTCGCGGGTTGCGGTTTCAGCGGGGTCCTGGCCGACGAGATGGGCCTTGGAAAAACCCTGCAGATCATCTCGGTCCTGCTGGCAGAGAAACTGGACGGAAGCATCGGGACTTCGCTGGTCGTCTGTCCCGCATCTCTGGTCTACAATTGGGTCGAGGAATTCCGCCGCTTCGCACCGACCGTGACGGTCTGCCCGGTGGAGGGCGGCCAGGCTGAGCGGAGGGAGATCATCGAGCATTGCGGCAGGTGGGACGTGCTGATAAGCTCCTACGACCACCTCAAGAGGGACATTGCCGCCTACGAGGGAAAGCTCTTCTTCTGTGAGGTGCTGGACGAGGCGCAGTTTATCAAGAACCAGAGCACCGCCTCTGCCAGGGCGGTGAAGGTGATCCACGCAAAGCACCGCTTCGCCCTTACCGGGACACCAATCGAGAACCGGCTCAGCGAGCTCTGGAGCATTTTCGATTTTCTCATGCCCGGCTTCCTCTACGGCTACGAGACCTTCCGAAGTGAGATGGAAAAACCCATAGCCCGGGACGGTGACGAGGCCGCGTCCCTGCGGCTCAAGAGAATGGTCTCACCCTTCATCCTGCGCAGACTCAAGACCGAGGTGCTGAAAGATCTCCCCGAAAAAGTCGAGGAAGCTCATGTGGTGCGATTTGGCGACGAGCAGCAGAAACTCTACGACGCCCAGGTCCTTCGGATGAAGAACCTGCTGGAAGAGGAGAGCGACGAGAGCTTCCGCAAAAGCAAGATCCAGATCCTGGCCGAGCTCACACGCATCCGTCAGATCTGCTGCGACCCCGCGCTGCTGTTTGAAAACTACAGTGGGGGCTCGGCAAAGATGGAGGCCTGCATGGACCTGGTGCACAGCGCCATCGAAGGCGAGCACCGAATCCTGCTCTTCTCGCAGTTTACCAGCATGCTGGACCTCCTGAAGGAGCGACTCGACCGCGAAGAGATCCCGTACTACGAGATCACCGGCGCCACCCCCAAGAAAGAACGCCTCCGCCTCGTAACGGACTTCAACATTGGCGATGTGCCGCTGTTTCTGATCTCGCTGCGTGCGGGGGGAACAGGGCTGAACCTCACCGGCGCGGACATCGTGATCCACTACGACCCCTGGTGGAACGCCGCAGCCCAAAACCAGGCCACCGACCGAGCCCACCGCATCGGCCAGCAGAAGCCGGTCACGGTTTTCAAGCTGATCGCCAAGGACTCCATCGAGGAAAAGATCCAGCAGCTGCAGGAAAAGAAGCTGAACCTCGCCGACGAGATTATCGGCGGCGAACAGGTCTCGTTTTCGTCGCTGACCAGAGAGGACCTCCTAACTATGATCCAATAACAATTACAGCCCCTGCCATATGGCAGGGGCTGTAATATAAAATATACTTTAAGCCTGGGTAATGTGATGTTTTTCGGCGTAACCGGTGAGGAAAAGCGTCAGCGCGCCGTCGCCGGTCACGTTGCAGGCGGTGCCGAAGCTGTCCTGCAGTGCGAAGATCGCCAGCATCAGCGCTGTGCCCGCGTCGTCAAAGCCGAGCACACCGATGATGAGACCCAGCGAGGCCATAACCGTTCCACCCGGGACACCAGGGGCGCCGATTGCGAAAATGGCGAGCAGCACGCAGAACAGAATCATTGTGCCGACGCCGGGCAGCTGGCCGTAGAGGATCTTCGAGATGGTCATCACGAAGAACACTTCCGTCAGCACCGAGCCGCAGAGGTGAATGTTGGCGAAGAGGGGAATGCCGAAGTCCACCATGTCGCGGCGCAGAACCTTGCTCTTGCGGGCGCAGTTGAGCGCGACCGACAGCGTCGCGGCACTGGACATGGTGCCAACCGCGGTGAGGTAGGCCGGGCCGTAGTGCCGAAGCACTTCCCAGAAACTTTTTCCGGAGTAGACGGCAGCAATCAGGTACAGCACGGCGAGCCAGATATAGTGACCGAGCATGACGATCAGGATGATCTGGACAAAGGCCGGCAGCTGGTGCGTGATCATGCCCTCGTAGCTGAGGTTGCAGAAGGATGCGCAGATGTAGAAGGGCAGCACGGGAATGATGATGCGTTCCACGATCTTCAACACGATGTTCTGGAACTCCTCCAGCAGGCTGCAGGTGAGCTCGCTCTTAGTGAGAACGGCTGCCGTGCCGACCAGAACGGAGAAGACCAGCGCGCTCATGACCGACATGATCGGCGGAATGGCTAGCTGGAAGACCACCGGCGGAAGCTCACGCAGACCGGCGATGTCCGTTGCGATGGACAGATGCGGAATCAGAACGAAGCCCGCCGCGGAGCTCATGAACGCGGCGCAGACGGAACTGAGGTAGGCGATCACGACCGCCACGCCAAGCATTCTAGTGGCGTTGTTGCCCATCCGGGTGATGGATGGGGCGATGAAGCCGATGATGATAAGCGGCACACAGAAGGTAATCAGCTGTCCCATGACAAACTGCAGGGACACGACCACCTTCATGAGACTTTCGGGGAGAACCTGACCGAGCAGGATGCCGATCACCAGGGCGACGATCAGCCGGAAGGGAAGACTGGAGAAAAGCTTTTTCATACTTGCAACAGCTCCTTGAAAAGTGGTAACAGCAGAAAAGGACACCTGCACGAAGAGCAGATGTTCTTTGGCTTGATTGCATTGCTGATTATAATCGCCGGAAATGTTCCTGTCAACAGGGAAAACGCCTCCCCCATCAGGGCCTCCAGGTCGACAGAAAGACAGCCCCTCCCGTCTTTCGGCGGGAGGGGCTGGATGAAAGGAACAGATTTCAGTACTGAAATCAGAACTCGAGGTTCTTCTCGGTCTCCTTGCTGAAGACATGGACGACGTTGCCCTGGAACGCGAACTGAAGCGCATCGCCAATGGCGAAATTACCCTTCATGTCGATGGTCGGGACGATGATGATGACGTCGCGGCCTTCGGCGGAGACATGCAGGTGCACACTGGAGCCCATCATTTCGGACACGTCAACCTTTGCCGGGACACCCTTCTCTGCGAGGTCAGTGTGCTCCGGACGGACGCCGAGGATGACATCCTGAGACTTGACGTCGTTCTTGAGCAGGCGGGCTTCTTTCTCGGGGGACAGCTCAACTTTGTAGTCGGCCAGCTGGGCGAAGTACTTGTCGCCCTCACGAATGAGCTTGGCGTCGAACATATTCATGACCGGCATGCCGATGAATCCGGCAACGAAGAGGTTAGCCGGGTGATCAAACACTTCCTGAGGAGTGCCGATCTGCTGGATGTAGCCGTCGCGCATGATGACGATGCGGTCGCCGAGAGTCATGGCTTCGGTTTGGTCATGGGTAACGTAAATGAAGGTAGTGTTGATACGCTCGCGGAGCTTGATGATCTCAGCACGCATCTCGTTACGCAACTTGGCGTCGAGGTTGGACAGAGGTTCGTCCATCAGCATGACCTTCGGGTCGCGAACGATGGCACGACCAATGGCGACACGCTGTCTCTGACCACCGGACAGAGCCTTGGGTTTGCGCTCAAGGTACTGGGTGATGTCGAGAATCTCGGCGGCTTCGCGAACCTTCTTGTCAATGACATCTTTCGGCTCCTTGCGAAGCTTCAGGGAGAAGGCCATGTTGTCGTACACGGTCATGTGGGGATACAGAGCGTAGTTCTGGAAGACCATGGCGATATCGCGGTCTTTCGGCGCGACGTCGTTCATCAGTTTGCCGTCGATGATCAGTTCGCCGCTGCTGATTTCTTCCAGACCGGCGACCATGCGCAGGGTGGTGGACTTGCCGCAGCCGGAGGGTCCGACGAGAACGATGAATTCCTTGTCGGCAATGTCAAGATTAAATGCCTGAACCGCAACGACGCCTTCGTCGGTGATCTGGAGATTGGACTTTTTCTTCTCCGGCTCATCGGCTTTCTTTTTCTTTTTCTTTCCTTCGCCGCTGATGTAGGGGTAGATTTTCTTGATGTCTTTCAGCTGAACAGTTGCCATAGCTTCCGGCTCCGGACATCCGGCCTCCGCCAGGGATGCCCTCACGGCCGCCCCGGAAGGCTGCCGCATTACGACAGGTCTCCACACTGCCGCACCCCGAGCCCGGGGACGTTCACATCCTCCTTATTAAAGCTGTGCATGACTTGAAAATGGAGAGCCATACACGCAGTCAGAATATCGGGCATAAAAACCCGCTGATATTATAACCGATGGAAAGCCGCTTGGCAAGTAGAAAAAGAACGGGACTTTTTGTGGATTTTGCACGGATGCGGTCCCTGCCCGGGATTCGGAGAGGGAGGCCGTGAAAAAAGCTTGCAAAACAGGCAAGGATACGATAAAATAAGCGGGACATGGATGTCGAAAGAACGATTCAGACGATTTGGAGGTTTTTCTTATGATCACAGCAGGCGATTTCAGAAACGGTGTAACCTTTGAAATGGATGGCCAGGTGATGCAGGTCGTAGAGTTTCAGCACGTCAAGCCCGGTAAGGGTGCCGCCTTTGTACGTACGAAGATGAAGACTGTCATCACGGGTGCTGTGACCGAGACCTCTTTCAACCCGACCGCGAAGTTTGAAAACGCGACGGTAGACCGCATGAGCATGGAGTACAGCTATCAGGACGGCAATCTGTATTACTTCATGAACCCCGAGACCTATGAGCTGGAGCCCGTGGACGAGAGCGTTCTGGGCGACAACTTCAAGTTCGTCAAGGAGAATATGGAATGCACGATCTACTCCTACAAGGGAAAGGTCTTCAACGTGGAGCCGCCTTTCTTTGTGGAGCTGGAAGTGACCGAGACCGATCCCGGCTTCGCCGGAAACACGGCGACCAACGCCACCAAGCCCGCCACCCTGGAAACCGGTGCCGAGATCAAAGTCCCCCTGTTCATTGAGCCGGGCGAGAGGATCAAAGTCGACACCCGCACGGGTGAATATCTTTCCCGCGCCTGATCGGGCGGAAAGCTCCGGCTGCGGACAGAAGACGCACCGGAAGGACAGAACAGAATAAAGGAGGTTTTCTGATGACAATTACGGAAAAAGCCGCATACCTCAAAGGCCTGGTGGAAGGTCAGGGACTTGACCCGGAGTTTGGCGAAGGAAAACTCTGGCATGTGCTGTCCGAACTGGTGGGCGATCTTGCCGCGGCAGTGACGGATCTCCAGCAGGAAAACGAAAGCTTTGCCGATTCCCTGGAGGAGATCGAAGTCAACCTGGACTATCTGGAAGAGGTGCTTCTGGACGGGACGGACGAAGACGGCGAAAGCTGGGACGACGAGGACGAAAACGTCTATTCCTTCAGCGGCAGCGTGCTTCCCTTCGATGACGGGGAGGAAGACCCGGAAGCAGACGCGGATGACGGGGACCCGGATTACGACGATGACGACGATGACAGCGTCTACTACGAAGTGGAGTGCCCCAACTGCGGGGAAGAAATCAGCTTCGACGAAGAGACGCTGGAAGAAGGGACCATCTTCTGCCCGAACTGCGGCGCCCAGCTGGAATTTGACACCCGGGAACCCGCAGATGAAGAAGCGGAACCGGCCGCCCCGGCGGATGACGGGGAAGAGGACTGAGTCCGAAGAGAGAACGGAACAGAAAAGCTGCCAGGCAAAACGGCAGCTTTTCTTCATCATATCGGGAGAGTGAACATGTACGAGGGCTATCAGCCTCTGGCGGATGAAATCCGTCCGGGGAATCTCGATGAGCTTGTCGGGCAGCAGCATATCCTGGGAGAAAACGGGCTGCTGAGGAGAATTGTGGAAAGCGGCACCACGCCGAACATGATCTTCTACGGCCCCTCCGGAACGGGAAAAACCACGGTTGCACGCATTATTGCCGACCGGACGCAGCGCAGCCTCCGCAAGCTGAACGCCACCACCGCCGGCATCGGCGACATCAGGAAGATCATTGACGAGCTGGATACCTTCCTGACGCCCGGCGGGGTGCTGCTGTATCTGGACGAGATTCAGTACTTCAACAAAAAGCAGCAGCAGAGCCTGCTGGAATTCATCGAAGACGGTCGGATCACGCTGATTGCCTCCACCACCGAAAACCCCTACTTCTGCGTGTTCGGGGCCATTCTGAGCCGGTCTACGGTCTTCGAGTTCAAGCCGGTTTCCGCAGCGGACGCGGAGAAGGCCGTCCTGCGTGCTTTCGAAATTCTGAACAGCCGGCGGGAAACGCCTCTGCGGGCCGAAGAAGGGGTGACCGCACGCATCGCGCAGTCCTGCGGCGGAGACGTGCGCAAGGCCATCAACGCGGTCGAGCTGCTGTTTGCCGCCAATGCCGGCCGGGAGAGCATCAGCCTGGACGACGCGGTTCTCATCTCGCAGAAGAGCGCCATGCGCTATGACCGGGACGGAGACGAGCATTTCGACATTCTCTCGGCGATGATGAAGTCGCTGCGGGGCTCGGACCCCGACGCGGCGCTCCATTATCTGGCAAGAGCCATCGAGACCGGAGACTTGACCGGAATCTGCCGCAGGATCCTCTGCTCGGCGAGCGAGGACATCGGCATGGCCTATCCCCAGGCGGTCCCGATTGTCAAGGCCTGCGTGGACAGCGCCCTGCAGCTCGGCCTGCCCGAGGCGCGTCTGCCTCTGGCGGAGGCCTGCATCCTGCTGGCGACGGCGCCCAAGTCCAACAGCGTGGTATGCGCCGTGGACGAAGCCCTGGCGGACGTCCGGGCGGGGCATGTCGGGCCGGTCCCGCGGGAACTGCAGAACGTCCACGCCGACGGCACCGGCTTTGAGCGGGAACAGGGCTATCTCTATCCCCACGACTTCCCCGGCCACTGGGTACGCCAGCAGTATCTGCCCGACGGGCTGAAAAACCGGCAGTACTACCGCTGCGGGGACAACAAGACCGAACAGGCGGCGAAAAAATACTGGGACGAGATCAAAAAACCGAAATAGCGGAAAAAGAGAAGAGGAGCGCGGTCACCCGAAGTAGTGTCCGCGCTCCTCTTCCGTCAGCTGCAGCCATCTGCAGACGGCGTCGATGTTGTGCTGTTTCCAGTGGTTTCCGGTGATGAAGCCGCGTAGCTCCTCCACGTTGTCCTGCCAGTTCTGAAAGCTTCGTTTGTCCATCGCAAAGTCCCGGGGAACCTCCGGGGCGATCAGTGCGGCGAGACGGTCAATCTCCGCCAGCACTGCCTCGTCCGAGAGCGGCCCGTTCAGCAGTTCCGCCGCCCGGCTGAGAAAACGGCCGCGGAAAGACGGATTTGTCATCAGATCGGCAAAAAGGCCGGTGACCTGTACGCACTGAATGTTGTTGCGCCGCAGGAGAATGCTGTGGTTCAGATACTCTTCGCGCAGCGTGGCGTCGAGATCGTAAAACATGAAGCGCCAGCGCCCGTCGCCCTCCGAGGTGCGGCAGAAGCGGAGATTTCCGAACGTGAGGTCCGAGTTGGCAAAATAGCCTTCGAGAAAGACCCAGTCAATCAGGCTGTCCAGGTCCAGCAGGGTCTGGATATGGGCGTAGTTCTGCGGATCGGCCATGTCGTGCTTCGCGCAGAATTCGAACACGTCGGTATACAGCTCGTGAGTGCGCGGCACCTCGGAGTCGACCGTCGTGACGCTGTTCTCATCAACGCCCATGCGGCCGGCGTAGAGCTGCTCGTTGCACTTTTCGGACAGCGCGTAAATGCCGGTATACTTCCCGTCGACGTAGAGAACGGCGTAGCGGCTGCGCCCCGCGATGACGCTGTCGGAGGCCTGCAGCGCCAGATTCCCGCAGAGTTCGTTGCGGATGATCGCCGCGTTCTGATCCTGTCCGGCACGAAGCAGCAGGTCGGTGAACGTGCATACACCGCCGCCGAAGAGATCATAGTTCAGTTCTCCCTGCCCGTAGCTGCCGCGGAATTTCACGCTCATGCCCTTTTTCGGCATCAGCAGGCTGGTATCGCCGTGCATGCTGATGCCGCAGGGGAGGGAGAAGCTGCCGCCTTCTTCATAAAAGGAGAGATTCCCGGGCAGTTCCTGCTCTTTCCGCCCGGTATCATACATGGAACGGAAGGCGGGATGGCTGTCGCTGACGAGGCTCAGAACGGGAAGGCTGTGCTCTTCGCCGATAAAGTAGTTCAGGGTGAGGGCTCTGCTGGGCAGGGCGTTTTCCTCGATGGCAACGGCCCGGAGCACGCAGCTTGCCGGCACGGCCGTGGGCCCCGCCCAGGGGAGGGACTCCGCCGTGGGCAGCGAGGCGTCAAAGGTGTAGTAAATCCGGCCCTCCGCCTTCAGGTCCTGCACCACCTCGGCTCCCGCCTCGAAAAAGCCGTCCGGAAACAGCGCTTCCGGCGTGGCCGATACGCGGCGCAGCCCGCCGCTGTTTTCCCTGTCGGGGGAAGCCTTGTCAAAATAGAAGCCGCCGTTTCTCCCGGGCATGCGCCCGAAGGTTCCGCCGAGAGGGATCTCCCGCAGCACCAGCCAGTCGCGCAGGCCCTCGCCCCGCTGATAGAGGAAAAGCGCCTCGTTCTCCGAATTCAGAGAGATGCCGTGTTCCTCGCAGCGGATGACCGTCAGGGCGCCGGGAGCAAGCGTCACGGAGGGAAGCGGCGCTTTCAGATAATTGTCGTCGTCATCCGAAAGAAACCAGCCTTCGAGGCTGACCGGAGAGGACGAAATGTTTTTCAGCTCCACCCAGTCGC
>JAEEGL013440914.1_pt1 | contig 26930 bp, 15 predicted proteins | sample 9134231 | NCBI WGS metagenome assembly JAEEGL01 (sample SAMN16246548, study PRJNA631951) | gut metagenome | biome: gut microbiome; feature: rumen; material: fiber-attached | host: Bos | place: Iran: Karaj | collected 2018-10 | reverse complement strand
TGGAATGATATCAACAGCAAAATTCAATGACGCAAGAATGAGAAAGTCAGCAGCAATGGGCTTTACAAACGCAACAGATGCAGCAGATTATCTCGTAGAGCATGGAATCCCATTCCGTGATGCACATGGAATTATTGGAAGTCTTGTACTTAAGTGCATAGAAAAGAGCTGCGCTCTTGATGATCTTTCAATGGAAGATTATAAAGAGGCATGCCCGGCCTTTGAAGAAGACATTTACGAGGCAATCAAGATGGAGACCTGTGTAGATAAGAGAAATACAAAGGGAGCTCCAGGAAGAGAAGCCATGAAGCAGTTCGTAGAAGAGTGTGGAAGATACTTGAAAGAAGAATATGCTTGAAATTTGGGTTTAAAAATGTTATAATTTCATAAGTATATAAGAACTAGGACAAGCGTTGTCAGTGCGCTTGTGCGTAACTATCAACCCAAAATTATAATGAAAGGTCGTGAAAAAATGGCAGACGAAAAGAAAAAGGGATTCTTCAAGAAGTTTGTAGAAGAATTCAAGGCATTTGCTCTTAAGGGCAATGTAGTTGATATGGCAATTGGTGTGATTATCGGTGGAGCTTTTACAGGTATCGTAACAGCCTTCACCAATTCCTTCATCAATCCTATTATCGGCAGTTTTGGTGGTGGAACCGTAGGTGGTGCGTTTCAGCTTCCATGGGCAGTAAAGGATGGTGTGGCTAAGGAAGGAACAGCTATTCTTTACGGAGACTTCATTACAGCTATTATTAATTTCCTTATAGTAGCACTTGTATTATTTGCAATGCTTAAGGCAGCAAATAAGCTAATGAATCTGAAAAAGAAGCCAGAAGCTCCAGCAGCTCCAACAACAAAGAAGTGTCCATATTGCTTATCAGAAATCCCTATCGCAGCAACAAGATGTGCTCATTGTACATCAGAGCTTACAGATAAGATTGCAGCAGATATGAAGAAGTAATTCATTTACTATAATTTAATTAATTATAATCAGAAAGGAATCTTGCTAAATGCAGGGTTCCTTTTTTTTATACACTAAAAATTGGAAATAGTATCCTCTAAATGGAAACTATAATCAATTATTGGAAAACTTATTGATAAGATTTTGCAAAGAGCTATTTTTTGTTGACATTCCGGAATCAATGTTTTATAATCATTCCTCGTAGTTAGCTATGGCTAACTAAAATATTCTCTTTCAATTTTTTCTATGGCCCCGATGGGGATTGTGATTTCTTTAATAGGAATTTTCTATTTGTGTATGTTCAGATGCTGCTGACCTCATTGGTAGTAATTTTATCCTGCGTAATGTATAAGTTTTAAAATAGAAAGGAAGATATAATGGAGCAAAGAATTATAAAAGGACTAGAAAATGTAGAAAAAGATGACTTGATTTTTCTATGCTTTACTCATGCCGGAGCAGGCGCTTCATTTTATTATAGATGGAAAAAGCCGCTTCAATACCTTTGCAAGGTGTGTCAGGTACAGCTTGCAGGAAGGGAGGACAGAGCAGATGAAGAGCCTTATACAGATATGTTCACTCCCGCTGAAGAAATAATAGAAATACTCATGGCCTATGATAATAGGCTGGTTCTTTTCGGGCACAGCATGGGGACTAAGCTTTTATACGAAGTTGAAAAGGGGCTGGAAAAAAGAGGAAGAAAATCGGAATTGGTAATAGTTTCTGCCTGTCCACCGCCTCATAGAAAAGAAAAAAATCCAATAGGAAAGCTTCCAGAAGAGGAATTCATAAAGGAACTGATAAAGCTAAATGGAATTCCAAAGCTCATGCAGGAAAATAAAGAAATATTAAATATGTTCCTTCCGGTGCTAAGAGCCGATTTTCTACTAAGTGAAGGCTATGTCTGCAAGGAAAAGGTAGAGCTAAAGAGCCCGATAAAGGTTATGGGAGGCCTTGAAGATAGTGAAGCTACGCAGAGTGAATTACTGCTCTGGTCGGAATATGGAAGGGATGACTTTAGTTTTAGAATCTTTGAAGGAGACCATTTCTATATAAGAGAGCATGAAAAGGAAGTTTTAAAGCAGATAGAGAAGTTTATCCTTGAAACAGAAAGGAAAAATGGAAAGCTCAGTGCATAACAGAATGGAGGTGAAAGCATGAAAATAAGCCATTTAATGTATAAGGTAGATGACCTAAAGCAGGCAGTAAAAAAATTCAGTGATCTAGGCTTTACTGTAGAGTATGGAAAAAAAGAAAATCCTTATAATGCGATAATCTATATGAAGGACCATACCTATATAGAATTAGTGCAGAATCAGCACATAACAAAAACACTACAGTTCTTATTAAAGCTCTTTGGAATGAAAGATTATTTGGAATCTTCATTAGAACAGGAAAGAAGAAAAGAAGGCTTTATGAGATTTGCGCTTCATATGGAGCTTGGAGAAAAAAAGAAGCTGAGTAAAAGGTATAAAGACATTCTAGGAGTTAAGACATTTTTAGTTCCTGTAAGCAGAAATGATATCCATGGAAATGCTTTAAAATGTAAATGTCTTATACCAAGTGATGCGACGCTCCCCTTTTTCAATACAGAGTTTGAAGCCTCTGATATATGGAATGTAGAGCATCCAAATAAAGTAGTAGGAATAAAGAAGCTGACTTACGGCGGCACCCAAAAGGAGATAAAGCTCTTTGAAGAGCTGCCTGTAGATACTAGAATTTCGCTTGCAGCAGATGGAACAGGAATATCACATCTTGAATTTGATTATGAAAATGAAACCAGTGAAAAGGTTTTATTTGAAAAAGGTGCCTGGAAAAAAATAAGGAATGGAAGGGAGTAAAAGGTGGAAAAAAAGAAGAAAAATATATTTGTAAGGCTGTTTAAATATATGGGTGTCTTTAAAATAACAATGCTGATTGCAGTAGTATTTGCAGCAGTATCAGCGGTAATCAACCTAAAGGCATTCGTATGCGTATATGGCGTAGCAAAAGAATTATTAGGCTGCAGGGGAGATTACAGCCTGCTGAATAAGGATTATATGGTGGATCAGGGCTGGAAGGCTGTATTTTTCATTTCGCAGGCCTTCTGTTTATATGGAATGGGACTTTTATTCTCCCATATAACGGCTTTTAACACAGTAGCAAGAATAAGAATAAAACTGATAGAGCATATAGGAAAGCTTCCGCTCGGCTATCACTCAGTAAATCCTAGCGGAAAGCAGAGAAAAATCATAGAAAAAAATACCGACAATCTAGAGGTGCTTATAGCTCATCAGATTCCGGACTGTGTGCAGGCAGCAGTTCTCCCGATTGCCTTTTTGACATTTATGTTTAAGTATGACTGGAGATTATCGCTTTCTTGCTTAATACCTATAATAATGGGCTTTGCAATTCTAGGCTCCATGCTAAAGGGAGAGAGCAAAGACTTTGTGCAGCAGTATCAGAAGTCAGCAGAGGACATAAGCAATGCAGCAACAGAATATGTAAGAGGAATATCAGTAGTAAAGGTCTTCGGCCAGACAGCTAAATCCTTTAAAAGATATCAGAACTCCGTTAAGGAATACAGTGATTATCTCATAAAATATGCCTTATCCATGGAAAAATCAGATAGTATATATAACACCATAATAAACGGAATCTTCTTCTTTTTGATTCCTACAGCAATAGTTTTATTTAATGCGGTAAGAGATAAGGAAAAGATGCTGCTCAGCTTTGTATTCTTTGCAGTACTTACACCGCTTATAGTATCAATACTATCAAAAATCATGAAGAGCTCATCAAATGTAATGATATCTTCAGCCTCACTTGATGTGATAGATGGAATATTTGCAGAAGAGGAACTCAAAAATACAGGAACCATAAAGGAAATAGAGCATTATGACATAGAGCTTGATAATGTCACCTTCTCTTATGAAAAGGACGCAGAAAAAGCCTTGGATAACGTATCCTTAAAGATAAAGGAAGGCACCGTAACGGCTCTTGTTGGAGAATCTGGTGGAGGAAAAAGTACAGTTGCAAATCTCATAGCAAGATTCTGGGATGTGGAAGAAGGAGCAGTAAAGGTCGATGGAAAAAATATAAAGGATATTGATTTTGAGAGCTGGATGGGAAAGGTGAGCATAGTATTTCAGGAAACTAACATGTTCAAGATGTCAATACTCGATAACGTAGCCTTTTATAAACCGGAAGCTAGCAGAGAGGAAATAATGAGAGCCTTAAAGTTAGCACAGTGTGATGATATCATAGAAAAGCTTCCAAACGGTGTAGATACAGTAATAGGAACAAAGGGAGTTTATTTATCAGGCGGTGAAATGCAAAGACTTGCCCTAGCAAGAGCAATTCTTAAGGATTCTCCGGTAATACTCCTAGATGAAGCAACAGCCTTTGCCGATGCAGAAAATGAATATCTGATTCAGAAGGCCTTAGATGAACTGTTAAAGGGCCGCACAGTCTTAATGATTGCTCATAGACTTTCGACCATAGTAAATGCAGACCAGATATGTGTCTTTGAAAAAGGTAAAATAGTAGAAAGAGGAACGCATAAGGAGCTGTTAGAGAAAAAGGGCATGTATTCAAATATGTATGATGAATACGCCAATAGCATATCATGGAAGATCGGAGGTAAAAAATAGTGTTAGGAAAAATATTTGATTTGAGCAAAGAAGCAAAGCGTTCCTTAATAATCTCAGGGCTTTCCATGAGTGTATTCAATCTGATGACAATGTTGCCGGCGCTGCTTTTTACAATGGTAACAAATGAAATGCTAGAAATATGCTTTGGCAATAAAAGCGGAAAAATACCTCTTACTATTTACCTTATCGTAGCACTAGTGCTTTTGATATTAATATATGCAGCTTATAGATTTACCTATAGAAAGAAGTATTACTCCTCAGGTAAAGAGGATTTAAGACTTAGAATGGAGCTTGCAGATAAAATCAGAAAGCTGCCTTTATCCTATATAGGAAAAAGAGACTTAAGTGATCTTACTACTGTAATAATGGATGATGTAACAGTAGCAGCAAATTCTGTAATAATCGTGGCAACAGATCTTATCGGAGCCTTTATATCAGGAATAATGGCAATTATAATATTAGCCTTTTATAACTTAAAGCTAAGCCTTTGTCTTGCAGCCTGCCTTCCGGTAGTAGTAATAGTAATGGGACTAAGTAGAAGGATTTCAGAAGGTACCAATATAAAGAATAAGAAAAAGAAGCTTGCAATAAGTGATGGACTTCAGGAATATCTAGAAAATATCAAGGTATTAAGAAGTGCCCAAAAAACAGATAAGTATCAGGAGAGCATAGCAAAGAAAATCAAAAGAGTGCTTCCAGGACTTATATGCTATGAGCTGCTTGCAGGACTGTCCATTTCCATATCCTATAACATCATGAGAATAGGACTTGGAATAGTTATAATAGTAGGTTCTACAATGCTCATATCAGGAGAAATAAGCGTATTTACCTTTTTGCTGTTCCTTTATGTTGCAGTAAGAATATATGAACCATTAACAAGCGCCTGTGAAATGCTAGGAGAATTTATTAGTACCTTAGTAAGTATAGACAGAATAAAAGACCTTCTTGCAGAAAAAGAGCAGGACGGAGATGAAAATTTAAAGCCAGAGGGCTTTGACATTGAATTTGATGATGTGACCTTTGGCTATGAAAACGAAGATGTAATAAAGGGAGTATCCTTTACAGCAAAGCAGGGTGAAATAACAGCGCTGGTAGGACCATCAGGCTGCGGAAAAAGTACACTTTCAAAGCTTGCAGCAAGATTCTGGGATGTTGATAAGGGAGCAGTAAAAGTAGGAGGAATAGATGTAAAAAAGATAGCTCCAGAGAACCTTTTACAGAATTATTCAATCGTATTCCAGGATGTAGTTTTATTCAATGACACTATTTACAATAACATAAAGATAGGCAAGGAAAATGCAACCAAAGAGGAAGTGCTTGCAGCAGCAAAGCTTGCAAGATGTGATGAATTCATAGACAGGCTTCCACAGGGCTTGGAAACTGTAATTGGAGAAAATGGAAAGACTTTATCAGGAGGAGAAAGACAGAGATTATCAATAGCAAGAGCCTTCTTAAAGGATGCGCCTATAATCCTTCTAGATGAAAGTACGGCCTCCATTGATCCGGAAAATGAAACAAAAATCCAAGAAGCAATCGGAAAGCTTATTCAAAACAAGACAGTTCTTATAATAGCTCATAAATTAAGATCCATAGTAGACTGCGATAAGATAGTGGTACTAAAGGAAGGAAAGCTAGAAGAGGAAGGAACCCATGATGAGCTAATGGATAAAAAGGGACTCTACCATAAGCTCTATAGCATACAGAACGAAAGTGTGAACTGGGCTGTCAATGCTAAATAGGCCTTAAAAGGTGCTAAATAAAAGGCATAAAATAAAAGGCATAAAATAAAAGGCATAAAATAAAAGGCATAAAATAAAAGGCATAAATAAAAGGCATTAAATAAAAAACGTCTTAAAAAACGTCTTATAAAAACGTATGGAATGTTAAAAGAAGTAGAGCACTGGTAAATAAAAAAATAAGTGCATATAAACGGAGGAAAAAATGAAGAATAAAAAAGAAAGTAAATCCATTACAGCAAAAGAGCTGATGATGGCAGGAATATTTACAGCAGTATATCTTGTAATATACATAGTAGTAAGCATTGTATTTGGCTTAATTCCATTTTTAGCAAATTTCATGCTTTTAGCAGATAGTATTATCCTCGGAATACCGATGATGCTCTACTTTGCAAAAATTAAAAAGTTCGGCCTCATATTATTTACCTATGCAGTAGCAGGCTTAGTAATGGTAATTTTAGGACTTGGCGCCTATTCGCTTGTTGCCGGAGTAATATGCGCATTAATCGCAGAGCTTCTCGTTAAAAGCGGTGATTATAAGAGTTCTAAAAAGATGATACTAGGCTATGCATTATGCTGCGTAGGAAGTAACGCAAATGTTGTTCTATGGAAATTCGGGGGAGAAAAGTATATTGCAGACACAAGAGCCTCAATGGGTGATGAATATGTAGATGAAGTTCTAAGCTATTTTAATATTTGGTGGGTATTACCAGCACTTCTTCTTTCAGGCTTTATTGGAGGATTAATTGGAGGGTATCTTGGTAAAAAGGTACTCAGAAAGCACTTTGAAAGGAGCGGATTAGTTTAATGGAGAGCGTATTAAAAAGAGATCGCCCTACCATAAAACAGCTCTTTCTAGATCCAAGAAGTAAGATGCTTCTTTGCATCACAGCAGCGCTTATTAATTTAGCAGGCGGCTCGGATGGCGTAATGGGATATGTAAAAATAGGCCTTGCAATAATACCGCTTTTATTTATGGTGGTACTTGGAAAACCACTTGTAGCAGCGTATTACGTTGGACTATATGTATTTTCCCTTTGGCTGCCGGTCGTAACACGCCATTTACCGCCAGCTTTAAATGCATGCGTTACAGGAATAATAGTTACCTCTACTCAAGCGATACCAAGCATGGCTATGGTCTGCTTTATGGTAGCAACAACCACTGTCAGTGAATTCATGGCAGCAATGGATAGGCTTCATGTGCCAAAGAAGGTAACAATACCTATCTCATCAATGTTCAGATTCTTTCCTACCATAAAGGAAGAATATTCAGCGATAAAGGATGCCATGACACTAAGAGGCGTGGGAGCCTGGAGCAATCCGCTTGAAATGTTAGAATTCAGGCTTGTTCCACTTATGACAGAGCTTTTATCCATAAACAATGAACTAGCAGCATCTGCTCTTACAAGAGGCTTAGATGCGCCAAACAAAAGAGAAAATGTATGTCCTATAGGTTTTCACATACAGGATTATATAGTGGTATTACTGTGTGTAGGCATAGTAGTATTAAAAATATTATGTAACATTTACGGCTGGTAAGAGGTGAGCTTATGATAGAAATGAAGAAGGTTTCGTTTAAATACGAAAATTCAGGCGATGGCGGAGCGGTAAAGGACATAAATGTAACAGTCCCGGACGGACAGGTCGTATTAGTTTGCGGCGAGTCAGGAAGTGGAAAGACCACCTTTGGAAGAATGATAAACGGTCTGATTCCTTCTTACTATGAAGGAGAAGTAAGCGGCGAGGTAATAGTAAATGGGCATAATGTATTCGAATGTGAATTGCATGAAATAGCCCCGGTTGTTGGTTCAGTATTTCAAAATCCAAAGTCTCAGTTCTATACGCTATTAGTAGATACTGAGGTAGTATTTGCCTGCGAAAACCTAGGGCTAGAGAAAGAAGAAATCCTAAAAAGATTTGATGAGGCAGTAAAGCAATATGGCCTGGAAAATATAGTTGGAAAAAGCCTGTTCGAATTATCAGGAGGCGAAAAGCAAAAGGTCGCCTGTGCTTCAGTAGGAGCCCTGGATCCAGATGTATATGTATTAGATGAGCCGACCTCGAATCTGGACATAGGAACAATAAGAGAACTAAAGAACATTATCTATGACCTGAAAAAGAGGGGGAAGACCATAATCATAATAGAGCATCGCCTTTCATGGCTGCGTGATGTAGTAGACAGGGTACTTTATTTTGAAGACGGCATCATAAAGATTGATGAAGCAGCAGATAAATTCTTTGGAAAAAGCGCGGGGGAGCTTCATGGCTATGGTCTGAGAACTGATTATGACTTTAATCCAAAGACACGGGAAATAAAGGATAATGGTAAGCTAGTACTAGATTATTGCAAGTACAAAATAAAGAAGCATGAAATATTAGATATAACGGATGTACAGATTCCAAAAGGAAGCGTTGTAGCGGTGCTTGGAAATAATGGCATGGGAAAAAGCACCTTTGCAAGAGTAATGTGCGGACTTATCAAAAAGAGCAAAAGCTTAATAATGGATAATGGCGAGAAACTAAAGGATAAAGTAAGACAAAAGAAATGTTATATGGTAATGCAGGATGTTAATCATCAGCTTTTTTCTGAAAGTGTACTCGATGACATTATGATAGGCCAGGATGAAAATGATGAGGCTAAAAAGAAAAGAGCAGAGGAAATAATAAAGTGGCTTGACCTTGAAGGCTTAGAAGAACTGCATCCAATGTCTCTATCAGGAGGACAGAGGCAGAGAGTAGCCATAGCAGGAGCAGTAATGTCGGAAAAGGATTACATAATATTTGATGAACCGACAAGCGGCCTTGACTATAGGCACATGAGAGAAGTTTCAAAAGTCATCGGAGAATTATCTCAAATGGGAAAGACTCAGTTTGTCATAACTCACGACCCGGAACTAGTAGAGGAGTGCTGCAATTACTACATTTTCATAGAAAAAGGAAAGGTAGTAAGGCAGGGCAGCTGGGAAGAGGGTGATGTAGAATTTATACGTAGTTATTTTAGTGAATAAAAAGCAGAGCTAATAAAAGGCGGCTCATTTAAAAATGTGCCATAAAGTAAGGCTAATAAGTGTGCCGCCATTTATAATAAGTGTGTGTTAGCAATAGCTAACTGAAAAGGAAAAGGAGGAAAAATGGACATAAAAGAATACTATAGACCTTACCAGAAGATAGACGGCTGGCGAGATGGAACCATAGCAGATGCGATGGACGAATGGTGTGACTTATATTCTGATAGAATCTGCGTAGTGATGGGAAATAAGAGCTATACCTATAAAAAAATGCAGGAAATGATCGACTCGGCATCAATAGGATTTCAGAACCTTGGTGTAAAAAAAGGAGATAGAGTTCTTTTACAGTTGCCTAATGGAATCAATTTTCTAATATGTTTCTTTGGAAGCATAAAGGCAGGAGCCATTCCTATAATGGGTCTTCCAGCACATAGAATAAGTGAAATAAAGGGGATGGTAGCTACAGCAGCACCGACCCTTTATATATGCGAAGAAAATTATATGGGTTTTGATTATACCGAAATAGCCGATGTAATCAGGCACGAAAGACTAGTCAAAAATGTAATTGTCATTGAGGAGAAAAAAAGCCTTTTAGATGAGCTAGATACTAAAGGAGAATATATAAAGGGATATGTAGATAATTTAGATACTGCATTTTTATCACTTTCAGGCGGAACAACAGGAATGTCAAAGCTCATTCCAAGAACGCATGGAGACTATCTCTATGACACTTTCGTATCAGTAGAAAGATGCCGTCTTACAAAGCTGGATAAGGTATTGGTATTACTACCTTTGCCGCATAATTTCATAATCGGACATCCTGGATTTTTAGGCACCTTTATGGTAGGAGCAAAGCTCATAATCAGTGAATATCCGGATATGGGAGAAGGGCTCGAACTTATAGAAAATGAAAGAGCGACCTTCTTATCTTTGGTGCCATCTATGGCAAAGCTGATGCTGGAAATATTAGAAGAGGATGATTATGACATATCCTCACTAAGAGTAGTACAGATAGGAGGAGCTTTCTTAGAGGAGCAGGTAGCAGATGCGATGATAGAAAAGGGAAGCTTCATACTTCAGCAGGTATTTGGAACAGCAGAGGGTCTGAATACAATGACAGACTTAGATGATCCAAAGGAAGTAATACGACTTTACCAGGGGAAGCCGACCTCACCTTATGATGTAATAAGAATAGCAGATGAAAATGATAAAGAGGTGAAAAATGGAGAATACGGCGAGCTTCAGATAAAAGGACCATATACCATACATGCCTATTACAACTATCCTGATAATGATAAATGCTTTACAGCCGATGGCTTTTACAAAACAGGCGACAGGGCCTATGTAACAGAGGATGGAAATCTAAAGCTATCAGGCAGAATAAAGGAAATGATAAATAAAGGCGGAGAAAAAATAACTCCATCGGAACTAGAAACAGCCCTAGCAGATAATGAAATGATAAAGGACTGTGCTGTAGTAGGACTTCCTGATAAGGAACTAGGCGAAAAAATAGCAGTATTTGTAGTAGCTGATGAAGAAATAGATTTATCAGAAATAAGAGAATTTTTAAGAGAAAAGGATTTTGCCTCCTTTAAGCTTCCAGATGCACTTTTCAGTGTTGATGCCCTTCCGCTTACCAAAATAGGAAAGGTAGATAAAAAAAGACTAATCGAAATAGGAAAGGAAAAATAAAAAATGGATAATACGTTAAATATTTACGAGCACAGAGACATGTTCAAGGAAATGCAGAGATGTCAGGAATTATGTAATGCATATAATGCAATACCATCAACCGAGTTAGACATAAGAATGGATTTTTTACGTCACATCTTTGGAAAGGCAGAAGGAGAATTCGTTTTCTTTTCGCCTTTTAAATGCTCACTTGGTTATAACATCGAGGTAGGAAACAACGTAGCAGTAAACAGCTACTGTACAATTTTAGACGGAGGAAAGGTAAAGTTCGGAAACGATATCTTTGTTGGACCAAACGTTCAGATAATAAGCTCGGGACATAGCGTAGATCCTAAAAAGAGAAAGGAAGGCTTTGGCTATCAGAACGATGTAGTAATTGAGGATAATGTATATATCGGAGCAGGAGTTACCATAGTCTGCGGCGAAAAAAGAGGAATAACCATCGGCAAAAACAGCCTTATAGGTGCAGGCGCAGTAGTAACAAGAGATGTACCACCAAACGTACTTGTAGCAGGAAATCCGGCTAAGGTAATAAGAAAGATCGGAGAGGATGAGGAATGAGAATAACCGCATTTTCCTTAGGCTCCTACGGAGACGTAATGCCCTTTATATTACTCGGAAAGGAGCTGATAAAAAAGGGCTACGATTATAATGTGGCGACCTATGAAAATTTTAAGGACAAGGTAATAGGTGAAGGAGTAGGCTACAAAAAAATATCAGGCGATGCAGAGGAAATGGTAGCCGTATTATTAGGAAACAGTAATAACGGTGCCAGCGAAGGAATGAATGGAATCAGCTATCTTTTAAATAAATATCCGAAAGCTTATGAAGATTTTTATGCAGCCTGTAAGGAAAGTGACTTAGTAATATATATGCAGTTCGGAGCACCTGCCTACCATTTTGCAGAAAAAATGGGGATACCGGCGATAAGAAGTCTGGTATTTCCATTTGAAAAAACAAAGAAATACTGTGCAATTTCTGAAACCATGAAGAGAGACAGCCTTAAATGTCTATTCAAAAATCTGATGTGCAAATATTTTATGATATGGGCAGCTAGAGGAGTTATGAATGAATGGAGAAAAAGGCTGGGATTAAAAAAGCAGGGAATTTTTTCTGACTATACAAAAATAAATGGAAAAAGGCTTCTTACGCTTTATCAATATGATGAAGTACTTGCAAGGCGTGATAAAAAATGGAAGTCTAATATAAAGCTGACCGGTAATTGGATAGAGCTAAAATATAATGCAGATAAGAACGAGCTAGCAGAAATAGAGGAATTCTGCAAGGGTGAAGAAAAGGTGGTTTATGTAGGCTTTGGCAGCATGAACTACTCAAAGCTGGATGAGCTATATCTAAGAGTATTAGGAGTAATACTTAAAAAGACAAAGGCAAAGGTAGTGCTGCCAAATAGAATAAAAGAAAAGGCTTATAAGCAATACGGTAAAGATAAAGAAAGAATGGCTTTCATAGGCTTCATGCCCTTTGAGCAGCTCTTTCCACTAGTAGATGTGATAATCCATCATGGAGGAAACGGAACCGTCCACGCAGCACTGAGAAACAAAAAACCTCAGCTTGTAATGGCCTTTGGAGCAGATCAGATGTTCTGGGGAGGACAGTGCTATTACTTAAATATAGGTCCGGCACCGATAAATGTAAAAAAGCCTATGAAACAGGAAATCTTAGAAAAAAGAATAACTGATCTTGTGACCTCAAAAATATATGAGGAAAATTCTAAGAGACTGAGTAAGAAAGTCAGCATAAACGGTGTGAAAAAAGCTGCAGACATAATTGAAAGGAAATATCCATTGGATAAGTAAAAACCATGAGCAATATAAAAGAAGCATTTAGAGAAAAAGTGAAGTCCTTAATAAAGACTGATGCAATAGATGAAAATAGAGATTTAACGGAATATGGATTAAATTCCATAATGGTAATGAAAATATCAGCATTTCTAAAGAAAAGAGGGATAAAAGTATCCTTCAAGGAATTAATAGAAGGCTGCACCCTAAAAAAATGGGAAGAGATCATAAGTAAAAATATAGGACAAAAAGAAATAAAAGAAACAAAAGAAATAAAAGAAACAATAGGAAAATCAAAAGCAGAAGCTCTCTTTGATTTAACTGATGTACAGTATGCATACTGGGCTGGAAGACAAAATGATCAGGAATTAGGCGGTGTAGGCTGTCATGCTTATTTTGAGTTTGACGGAAAAAAGCTGGATGAAAAAAGATTAAATGAAGCCTTTATAAAGCTTCAGGAAGCTCAGCCGATGCTCAGAGCAAAATTCACAAGTGAAGGAAAGCAAACTGTCCTTGATAGAACTCATCATAGTGATATTGTAGTAAAGGATTTTAGTGCTCTTACTGCAAAAGAAAGAGAAGAAAAGTTATCTGAAATAAGAAAAGCTCTATCTCATGAAAAGCTTGCGGTAGAAGAGGGCAAAAACCTGAATCTAGAATATGTAATTCTTGATGAAGAAAACGTGAGATTATTTTTAGATGTAGATCTCCTAGTTGCAGATGTAGCGAGCATTCATTATCTCATAACACAGCTTACAGATCTTTATCAGGGAAAAAGCATAAAGGAATTTGACGATGCAGTATTCGCAGATTATTTAATGCGCCAGAAGGAATCAGAACAAGGGCAGAAAGAAGATAAAGAATACTGGCAGAAGGCAGCCAGGGAATATCCATCAGAGGCACCGAACCTTCCTTTAAAAAAGCAGCCTATAGAGCTAAGTGGCGTGCACTTTGTAAGAAAAAGCAGGAAAATAAATAAGGAAAAGTGGGACGGCATAAAAAATAAGGCAGCTCTTTATGGAATGTCACCGGCAATGTTTTTACTTAACGTATATTGCCAGGTACTTAGCAGGTGGATAACAAGGGAGGAATTCATCATCAACATACCATTATTCAATAGGGATGAAGAGGATGAAAGTGTAAAGGGCCTGATAGCGGACTTTACCAACCTATTGCTCTTAAATGTGAGAAATTCAGGAAAAAAGACCTTTATCGAAAATTATAAAGAAATATATAAGAATTTTGTTGAAGGAGCTTCTCACTCCGCTTACTCAGGAGTACAGCTTCAAAGAGAGATAAGCAGATTAAACGGCGGAGCTGGAAATGTAGCACCAATAGTATTTGCCTGTAATATAGATTTTCCATTTGAAACACAGGAAACAAGAAATACTCTGGGAAAGCTTTCATATATGATATCACAGACACCGCAGGTATGGCTGGATTTCCAGTCTTTTGTGGACTGCGGAGATCTGATATTATGCTGGGATTATGTAGAGGACCTCTTTGACGCAGAATTAATAGACGATATGTACGAAGCAATGATACAGACCGTTGAAAAATTAGCACAGCTAGAGGACTGGAACGTATATGTAGATGTCCTGACTAAAAAGCAGGCGCAGATGCGTGCTAAGGAGACAAATGACATATTGCCGCTAAAATACCCAAAGAAGCTGATGTATGAGGATTTTTGGGATAATGCAGAAAAGATGCCGGAAAAAGTGGCAATAATAGATTCAAAATCCAACATGAAAATAACCTATCTTGAACTAAAGGAAATGGCGTGTAAAGTTGCAAAAGGTCTTGTTTCAAACGGAGTAAAGGCCGGGGACTATGTTTCTATTACAATGCCAAGAGGCTATAGGCAGATAATAGCGGTATTAGGAATACAGCTTGCAGGAGCGGCCTATGTTCCGGTAGCGGATACTCAGCCGGTGGAAAGAAGAAAAAAGATATATGATCAGATAGGTATAAGCCTTAGCCTAAGTGATAAGGAAACCATAAAAGCCTGTGGTCTTAAAGAAGATGGAGTAAAGGTAACTGATTTAGATGAGCTGTTAAAAAATGAGCCGATAGAAAAGCCGGTAGCAGTAGCATATGATAGCTCAGCCTATGTAATAATGACCTCCGGATCAACAGGAGTACCAAAGGGCGTTGAAATAGCACATAGAAGTGCGATAAATACCATAGTAGATTTAAACCGCACCTATAAGGTATGCGAAAAGGATACCATAATAATGGTATCGGCGATAGATTTTGATCTATCGGTATATGACATGTTCGGAATGCTATCAGCAGGGGGAACCATAATCACCTTAACGGATGACAATTATAAGAATCCGGATGTATGGCTAAAGCTTATATCAGAGCATAACGTAACCATGTGGAATTCAGTTCCTATACTTTTTAATATGCTTATAACAATGGCTGAAGGAAGAAAAAAGGAATTAGGAATAAGATTAGCCTTTATGTCAGGAGACTGGATACCAATTGATCTACCAGGAAGATTCTATAAGCTCTCAGGAGAAACATCATTAGTTGTAGCAATGGGCGGAGCGACAGAAGGCTCCATCTGGTCTAACTACATTGATGTACCAAGAAGCATTCCAGAAAACTGGATATCAATACCTTATGGAAGACCACTTTATGGGCAGGCGTACAGAGTACTTGATGAATATGGAAGAATCTGTCCGAACCTTGTAGAGGGCGAGCTTACAATAGGCGGAGTAGGTGTAGCAAAGGGGTATAGAGGAGATGAAGAACTTACAAAAAGAAAATATTTTACTGATGAAAATGATATTCCATGGTATAGAACAGGTGATAACGGTCGTATCTGGAATGATGGGACCATTGAGTTTTTAGGAAGAAGAGATTCTCAGGTAAAGATAAAGGGGCATAGAATAGAACTTGGTGAAATAGAAAATGCCATAAGAAAATTTGACGGTGTAAAAAATGCAGTAATAAGTGCAATAGGAGAGGGCAAAGCAAATAAAAAGATATATGCCTTTCTTGAAATAGAGGAAGACTCGGATAATTTTTATGAAAATAACAAGGCCGAAAAGCAGGTAGAAGCTAAGCAGAAAAAGAGTGAAGAAAATGCGCTGTTCATAAAGGCCTTAAATAATAAGACACATGACTTCATAAGTAAAATATTAAAGAATGAAGGACAAAGCATTGCAGAGGGAAATGAAGCTATTGCGCAAATGTGGTCAAAAGAACAAGAAAAGGGAAAAGAAATAGAGAAAGAGCAGCAAGAATATATCTGTAAGGAATTATCCTATTATGAAGAAGTATTCAAAGAAATAGAAGAAGGGACAGCTGATATATTATCAGGAAAAAAGGATGCAATAGAGTATTTCTATGAAGAAGGAAATAAGGCAAGACCCGACTTATTAGTAAAGCATTTGCCTTGGTCCCAGAGTGCTTATGAAGAGATAGTAAGAATGGTAAAGGAAAAGTACATAGAAAAGGGGAGCCTGAAAATACTTGATGTAGGAAGCCGTATGGCAGAGCTTACTAGAGCTATCCTTGATAACTGTGAAAACGTAGAATATACAGTCCTGGAAAATACTAATTACTATAAAAAAGAATATGAAGCTCTATTAGATGATGACCGACTCGAATATAAAAACGCTGACCTTGAGGAATTAAATGCAGATGAATATGATTTCATATTAATGATGAATTCAATGCATAGAAGAAAGAACTTAGAAGAGAGCATAAAAGGCTGCAGAAGGCTATTAAAGGAACAGGGAAATCTGGTACTTCTTGAGCCACCAGCAGAACTTTTAGTAACAAAGGTAATCCCTGCCCTATTAGAAAATGGCTTTGCAGACATTGACGAAAAAGAGCGCGGAGGAAGCGTAATTCCATCAATAAGTGCGCTGGAAAAAATAGCAGAAACAGCAGGCATGGTAACTGTATATAAGACAGATGAAAAAGACATAGCGGTTTCAGGAGGAAGCCTCTTTATAGCAAACGCGAATAAAAGGGGAGTTACTTTTGATAAGCTCATATCCTTTCTAAAAGGTGAAATCCTGCCGTATATGATGCCGTTTTCATATGTCAGGGTAGATGCAATTCCTCAGAGTAAAAATGGCAAGGTAGATCACAAAAAGCTTGGAGAACTTGTAAAGAATGAAAGTAATGCAGGTGATGCAAATGTTAAAAAAGCAGAAAAAGAGAATCTGAGCGAATTAGAAAAAATGATGAAGGAGATATTTGAAAATGCCTTAGGCAGCAAGGTAAATGCTTTCGATAATTATTTTGAACTAGGCGGAGATTCCCTCACAGCAACAACCATTATCAGTAAACTAAGGGAAAAGAATATAAGCGTTTCTATTAAGAACATATTTGAGAATCCAAGCATAGCGATGCTCGCAGAATATGTAAAGAAAAATAGTGGACAGAAGGTGGATAAAAACTCATTTAATGAATTAATTGTTGATAAGTCAAAGGAATTTGAACCATTCCCTCTAACTAGTGTGCAGTTTGCATACTGGGTAGGTAGAAAGGGAGCCTTTGATATGGGAAGTGTATCTACTCAGTGCTACTTCGAATTTGATTGTAAAAATCTTAATGGTGCTAAACTACAAAAGTGCATAAATTCCATGATAGCAAGGCATGGAATGCTGAAAAGCGTAGTCTCTTCAAACGGAAAACAGCAGATAATGAAAAAAGCACCGATTTATATAGTTCAGACAGAGGATGTTTCATGCTTCGATAAAGACTCAAGAGAGGATTATTTAAAAGAAAAAAGAAAAAGACTCAGCAGACAGGTCTTAGATCCGGAAAAGTGGCCGTTGTTTGATTTTAAGCTATCAGTAATAGATGAAGAAACAAGCAGGCTGCACATCACCTTCGATAACCTGATACTAGACGGCTGGAGCATGTTCTATCTGCTGGATGAATTAGCTGAAAGATACAATGGAGGCTATGAAGAGAAGAAGGAGATAGGAATATCCTTCAGAGATCAGGTGATGACCTTAGAAGCACATAGAAATACAGAAAAGTATAACGAGGATAAAAAATACTGGCAGGAAAGAGCAGAAGGCTTTAGCGCAGCCCCTATACTTGCCATGAAGAAAAATCCGGATAAGAATAATCTTAATTTTAATAGAAAGAGCATGAGGTTAAATCAGAAGGAGTGGAGCACTCTTTCAGAGATAGCAAGAGAAAACTCCATAACCCCAACGGTATTTTTATTGACAGCTTTTTCAGATGCTCTTAGAGGTTATTCGGATAATCAGAATTTTACACTTAACCTAACGCAGTTTGAAAGAAATTATGCACATGAGGAAATAGGCGAATTAGTAGGGGACTTTACAAATCTTACTCTTTTAGAAGTAATAAGCCAAAAGGGCAGCACCTTCTTAGAAAGAGCAGAAGGCATTAAGAAAAGGCTCCTTACAGACCTAGAGCATTCGCTTTACTCAGCTGTAGAATTTGAAAGAGATTTAAGAAGAGGCGATGGAAAATCAAAGGCAGCTCTTATGCCGATTGTATTTACCAGCGGACTTGGAATGAAGAAGTGGAATGATGAAAGATGGCTTGGAAAGCTTGAATATAACATTTCACAGACACCTCAGGTATGGATAGATCACCAGATAGTAGAACACGAAGATGGTCTAGAGCTTAACTGGGACTGTGTAGATGAAGTGCTAGCAGAAGGGCTTACAGCTGAAATGTTTGCGTATTATGAAAGCATAATAAGAAGCTACATAGAAAATCCGGAAAAAATAAAGGAAAAAGGCACCGGCCAAAAATTAAAGGAAAGTGAAAAATTTTGGAATAAAGAGGCAAAGGTTTCAGAAAAAACTGATAGCAAGGGTTGTAACAGCAAGGAAGCTAGCGGTAAAGAAGCTAACGGTAAAGAAACTAGCGGTAAAGAAACAGATAGCAAAGAAACTAATAATGAAGAAACATATGAGAATGAAGCTGAAATAAACGGTTCTTTAAAAGAACTTGAAAATATCTGGGAAAAGATACTCAAGGTAAAAATAAGCTATGACAAGAGCTTTTTCGAACAAGGCGGAGATAGCCTTGGAATGGTACAGATGGTAAATGATATTCATGATGCATTTGGAGTGGACGTGACCATAGTGGATATAGCAGAGCATGATGAAATCCGTAAATTAGCTGAATTTATTGATGGCTTTAATTACGAAGGAACCATATAAGACTAAAAGAGAAATGCAGCAAAAAAAAATAAGCACCCAATAAGGAAAATATATGGAAAAATCTATTGTAGTAGGGGTACTAGGAGGAAAAGGCCAGATCGGCAGGCAGGTAATACGCCTGCTTGCCGGGCAAGGTCTTAAAATAATTTGCGGAACTCGCAGTGTCCAAAAGGAAGATGAAGCCTATGTAGATATTAATGATAAAAAAAGCTTAACAGAATTCATTAAAGACTGCGATGTGATAGTAAATTGTACAGGACCATCCTTTATTACCTCAAAGAAAATAATGCCAGAAGTATTGGCTATGGGAAAGCACTATGTTGATGCTTTTGGATGGTCTGGAAAAGAAACTAAGGAATGCGAAAAATCAGCGGCAGTGTTAAATGCAGGAAGCGTCCCGGGCCTTATAGGAATATTAATAAAAGCACTTGCAAATGAAAGTACCAGGGAAATACAGGTGTATAGCGGAGGTTATGAAAAAGGAAGTGCGGCAGCTCTTGGAGATATAATTCTAAGTAGCATAAATGGATATTCAAAAAGCAGCAGCTACTGTGAAAAGGGGAAATATGTTCGTGATATTGAAAGAAAAGAAGTGGAAGTAGAAACACCAAAAGGAAGCTTAAAGGCACAGGAAATAGCGACCGATGAAATAAGAAAGGTATCAGAAAAATTAAATGTCCCGGTAATACGAAATTACAATATATGGTCAGATGATAAACTTACCGGAATAATAATGAAGGGCTCGGTTAAAGCAATGGAATGCAGGAGCGAAGAAGAATATATGGAATTATTTGAAAGTCTCAGCAAAGAAATAGCTGAAGATCAAAATGAATCCCGTCTAAATAAATTGTTGGAGAAAAATCCTAAAGAAAAAGAGTCTTTGGAAAAAGAGCCCTGGTATCTAATAAGAGTAGTAAATTCAGATGAAATGTTCTCTGAAACAATAGAGATAAGCACCAATAATAGCAGCACTCTTACGGCAGCAGTTGCGGCAAAAAGTGCACTGCTATTATCGAAGGGAAAAATAAAGCCGGGAATATATTGGCCTTTTGAGGTAATAGAACCATCAGAAATGCTAGACTATCTTGAAGAGCTTTCCTTTGAAGTAAATAGATATGGAGAAGTATAGAAATGAAAAAAATAAGAGTACTATTATGTGGGACGGTATTTGGACAAATATACTTAAGAGGTGTATTAAAAAATGAAGCCTATGAAATAAAAGGGATTTTATCGAAGGGCAGCGAAAAATCAAAGGAAATAGCAAATACCTATGGCCTTACAATACATACAGACATAGAGGAAATTAAAAGCGAGGATTATGACTTAGCCCTTGTAGTAGTAAGATCTGGAATAATAGGAGGAAAAGGAAATACGATAGCCTTAAGCCTTATAAACAAAGGAATAAGTGTAATCCAGGAGCAGCCGGTACATGCAGATGAAGCAACGCAGCTATTTAAGGCGGCGGTAAAAAATAACGTTTACTATTCAGTAAACACCTTTTATCCATCGCTTCCGGCTTCAAGAGTTTTTCATAAAAAACTAAATGAACTTAAGGAAAAAGAAGAAATAAAAAGCATAGATGGAAGCTGTTCAATACCAGTGCTGCTGCCGTTTATAGATCAGGTATGCCGTATCGCGGGAGGGGTTCATCCTTATGTAATAGATGATAATAAAATCATTCAGACCTCAAGAAAAACAGTGATGGGGGTAAAAATATGCGGAATTGAATGCATCCTTTCAATAAATGGAACCTTAAAAAAAGCAGATATAGAAGATAGTGCATACCTTTTGAATTCAATGGATGTAATGTTTAAATCAGGAAATCTTATGTTGACCGAGGTAAATGGACAGGTAGTATTTATACCAAGGCCGTATATAGTAGAAGAATATCTAAAGCAGGGAAAAGCAGATGCAAAACAGGATAAAATCGCTACAGAGCTTTTGTGCGATTATAGTGGTAAGCGTTTTACAGAGCTTTATGCAAAAGAATGGCCAGAGGCAGTGTGCAACTATTTAAGTGAAAAGGAAGAGAAAATCAGAGCAAAGAAATGCGATATATCAGAAATGCAATACTATATGGGATTATGCGAATTATGGAAGGATATTTCAGATAGAATAGGCAGATAATGATATTTGGAGGAAATAATGGAAGAATTTGTAAAAGAATGTAGCAAGAAGGGGATAGTGATTGAATGTAAGGAAGGAAATAAACTATCTTATAAAGCAACCAAGGGGCCTATTGACAGAAGCATGCTTTTATTCATGAAAGAAAATAAAGAAGCGCTCATCTCATATTTAAAGGAAAAGGGCTCTGCTGCTAAAGCAGGAATTGAAAATGCAGAAAGCGGAAAAGCAGAAAGCGGAAAAGCAGAAAGAGGAAATGCAGAAAGAGGAAATGCAGGAGAGCTAGCAGCAGGAAATAATAGATATGACGAATTTCCACTTACAGACATACAAAGTGCATATCATGCAGGAAGGCAGAGTGAATATGATTTTGGAGGAACTGGCTGCTATACATATCTTGAAATAAAGACAAAGAAAATAGAAGCAAAGCGTTTTGAAGAAGCTTGGCACAATACCATAATGCGCCATGATATGTTAAAGGCAGTAATAACAAGAGATGGAAAGCAGTACGTACAAATAAATCCTAAAATGCCTTCTCTTGAAGTATATGAAGTGAAGGATAATGAAAAAAGAATAGAAGAAGCTGTAGAAGTGGAAGAAATGCGAAGAATGCTTTCAGCCTATGATTTTAAAATCGGTGAATATCCGATGCATAAATTCATAATAGGACAGGGAAGTGATGAAAGCATTGTTCATTTTAGCGTAGACATGCTTGTAGCAGATTATGTAAGCATAAACATAATCTTAAGCGACGTGTTCGATTATTATGAAAATGGAAGTTTTACAAAAGAAATCGGAGAAACGAGAAGCTTTAGAGAAATAGTATTAGAGAGAAGAAATAAAAAAGCAAGTGAAGCAGACAGAAGTTATTGGATGAAGAAAATAGAAGCGGGAAGCTTTACTGAATTAGATCTTCCACTAAAGCAGGGGGCTGAAAAAGCAGCACCGGTCTTTAAAAGAAGAAAGAAGATATTTAACGAAGATGAATATGCGCGTTTTAAGGAAATTGTATTAAAAAATGGAATAACCATAAACAATGCAATATTGACCACCTATGCCAGAGTATTATCGAATTGGTCAGAGGATAATAAAATCTGCATAAATGTCACATTAATGCAGAGAAATGAAGAAGAAAAAAAGGTAGTAGGAGATTTTACGGCAGTAAATCTATTATGTCTTGAAATAAATAATGAAAGCTTCAAAGAACTAGCAAAAAGAACCCAGATGACTTTATTATCAGACATATCTCACATGAGTTTTTCTGGCGTAGAGGTGATGCGTGAAATAAATAAGAGGGCAGATAAAAAAATAATGTTCCCGGCTGTATTTACCAGCACAGTCGGAACAGACTCTACCCATGATGAAGTGTTAGGCCTTGACATAATAGGAGGAATAAGCAGGACTCCTCAGGTATGGATAGATTGTCAGGTACTTGATAGAAATGGGGAACTAGAAGTGCACTGGGATGTAAGAGAAGGTGTTATAGAAGAAAAGCAGCTAAATGATATCTGGAATACCTTCTGCAATTCCCTTCAGCAAATCAGTGTATCAGAAAACTGGGATGAAATAACCGGTGTAACCTTCCCGGAAGGATATTTTGACAAGATAAATGAGTTTAATGCCGTCACAGAGGAATTTGAACCAAGAATGCTCTATGATGGATTCATAAATAATGTGACTAATAGGCCTGAAAAGGCCGCGATAATACAAGGGGGAGTAGAATATACCTATGGAGAAATAGGTAAATATGTATCTTCTTTGGAGTCTGTTCTATTAGATAGAGGCATAAAGAGAGGAGATAATGTAGCCATAGTATTACCAAGAGGCCCGCTTCAGATTTCAGCGGCGATGGCGATATTACTTTGCGGAGCAGTATTTGTACCTGTAGATATAAATCAGCCTTTTAACAGACAGGAAAAGATAATAGAAACAAGTGAAGCAAAGCTTGTATTTGCGCTAGAAAACCACACAAAACTGAATGAAAAATATAAGGATAAGGTAATAAATCCAGAGCATAATATTGAAAAATCAGACAAGCTATATGTAAACGAAGAAAATACCTATGGCGATCTAGCTTATATAATTTTCACCTCAGGAACGACAGGTGCACCAAAGGGAGTAATGATAACTCACGAACAGGCTGAAAATACAATAACAGACATGAACAAAAGATTTAATGTCACATATAAGGATGTATTTTTAGCACTTACCAAGCTTTCTTTCGATTTGTCTATTTACGATCTTTTTGGAAGCTTTGATGCAGGTGCGACGCTTGTTATGCCAGAAGAAGCAAATGCAACAAATCCATCTAACTGGGCAGAGCTCATAAGTAAATACGGCGTTACGATATGGAATTCAGTTCCTGCATTACTAAAGATGTATATAAAGGAAATGCAGAGCAATGAAAAGAAAATAGAGTTCATTAGATGCTTTTTCTTGTCAGGAGATGTAATAGATTCTTCCATACCGGCAAAGCTTAGAGAAATGTGCAGCAATTATAAGCTGATAAGTCTTGGCGGAGCAACAGAAGGTTCAATATGGTCTATTTACTGGGATATTACTGATAATGATGAGGACATTCTTCCTTATGGAGCAGCACTTACCAATCAGAAAATGCTTATCCTGGATAAAAACGGAAAACAGCTTCCTGTTGGCGTTAAGGGCGAGATAGTAATAGGAGGAAAGGGTGTTGCAGCAGGATATTATAATGATGAAGCCTTAACTAGCACAAAGTTTACCGAAAGTAAAGCTTTAAACACAAGACTTTTCCATACAGGAGATGTAGGCTATATCAGGGAAGATGGCGTGATGATGATCTGCGGAAGAAGGGATAATCAGGTCAAAATCAATGGTAACCGAATAGAAATCGGAGAGATAGAAAGTGCAGTAAGAGCCACTAATGAAGCAGCAGACTGTGCAGTTGTATATCATAAAAATAAAGAAAAGGGCGGAAAGCTTGTTCTTTTCCTTGAACCAAAAGAAACTAGTGAAAAAACAGGAACTGCGGAATATGATTATGAGCAGCTAGAGAAAAAATGCAGAAGTGAATTTGACGGCATTGACAGAAAGAAATATATGTCCTGGAGGCTTAAATCCGATGAAGCAGCCCTTGCGGATATGTATGCCTTCTTTAGACGGATCGGAATATTCCTTGAAGATAGAGAGTATACCAAAAAAGAAATCCATGAAGCATGTAAGGAGCAGGAGGAATTTAACAGCATAATTGACAGATTCCTAAGAGCTCTTGAAAAAAGCATGATTGTAAAAAAATCTGAAAATGGTTATAAGCTTCTTGATGGTGCAAAGACTTATTTTGAACGTGACAGGATCTGGGATGAATTCATGGAGCTTGGAAATGAAATAAATTACGGAAAGAAGCTCATGGAATATCAGAGAGAATCTGGAAAGCATATTTTAGAGCAGGTAAGAGGAGAAATAACCGGCATATCCTTGTTCTTCCCTGAGGGAGGAACTGAGGTGGCAAGGGCGGCCTATGCGGATAATATGATAAACAGCCGTCTTAACGCAATGGTGCTTGACATAATGCAGAGCATTGTGAAGAAAGGCGATAAGCTTCTTGAAATAGGAGCAGGAGTCGGAGGAACGACCTCTGCCGTATTAGAAGGTTTAAAGACAGCTAATATCAGCTACTGCTTTACAGACATATCACAGTTCTTTATCAATAAGGCAAAGAATGTATATAAGGATTACGATTTCATAAACTATAAGCAGCTGGACATAAATAAGGATTATTCAGAACAAGGGTTTAAAGAAAGAGAATATGATGTCATTCTATGCGCAAATGTACTGCATAATTCAACCAACATAGGAGAGAATCTTTCAAAAATCAAAAAGCTCATTAAGTCTAATGGTCATCTTATAATAATAGAGGCAACAAGTGAATCCTATCTGCTTACGACCTCACTCGAATTAAAGGGCGGTCTGGCGGGCTTTACAGACTTTAGAGCAAACGGAATAGATGTATTTATTTCAGGCGAAAAGTGGATTTCACTCTTAAAGGAAGCAGGCTATAAGTGCTTGCTTAATTTGCCGGATAATGATGACGTGATATCAGAGTGCGGACAGGGCGTGATATTATGTAAGAATGAGCATAAGGATGAACTTAAGAATGAGAGAGAAGCAAACAATGTAAACTCACAGCCTAAAAAGTTCGGAAGCGGCGGTGGAATAGATGTAGCATTGATTGAAAAATACATGGCGTCAAATCTCCCTAAATACATGATACCGGAGCAGATAGAAATAATAGATAAAATTCCGCTTACAACCAATGGAAAAGTAGATAGAAAGCAGATGGCGGCAATCTGTGATGAGAGAATTGCAGCTTTGAGCGATAAAGCAAAGCCGGAGGCAAATGAAGATCTTGATGGATTAGAGAGGAAACTTACAGAAATCTGGAAGAATGTTCTAGGAGTAAGTAAAGTAAGTAAAAATGATAATTTCTATTACATCGGAGGAGATTCGCTTCTAATAACTCAGGTGGTATCAGAAATGAGAAAGGAAATCCCGGGACTTGAAAGTGTAAGCTGGGATGAGCTGATGCATAATGCTCTTAATAATCCTACCATAGAAGGACTAGCAGAAGTAATAAAGGGCGATGTATCACCGGATTTAGTAGGTGTTAGAAATGAAGCCAGAGAAGTAACAGAAAGAGCCGGAAAAGAAGGGAAGGTAGAAAAAGCAGCGGCAGAAAAAGCACCGGCTAGCTCTTTAGCTTTTGGTAATAAGAAGCCTTCCTTAAGGGATAGCAGTGTTGTAATCTACAGAGATGTACCAGAAAAGAGAAGGAAGGTACAGGCCTTTTTCCATGCAGGAACAGGACGCCTTGCAGATTATGAATTCCTCATACCTGACATACTAGAAAGGACAGATGATACCAATTCACTGATAGGCTTTGTATATGGAAATGACAAGGAATATCTATCAGCGCCAAAGGAGCAGCTAATATATCTTAGGGCGGAAAAGTATGCATCGATACTTATGTCCATGGAGCTAGAGAGCTACGAACTCATAGGCTACTGTGTAGGAGGCTTTTTAGCGTTAGAGACAGCAAGGATAATGCTTGAAAGAGGGGGTAAGGTTGAAAGAGTAGTAATGATATCTTCGGAATTAGCAACCCATATGGTATCCAATCAGCTACTTATGGAAATTGCATATGGTGCAGCAATCGGTCTTGATATGAGAAAGACAGGATTATCCATAGATATAAATGAAATGAGAGAGGCTCTAGAGGAAATCCTAGAAGGAGAAAATAGAAATATCAAAAATTCAGAGCTCCTTCGCTTAAAGGGAAAATGGCAGAAATATGCCGATATGTTCATAGATTTATGCGATGAAGACCATGAAGGAAGATTAAAGCATATATTCGACTCAGCAGGTGGAGATAAATTCAATGGAAATGAAAGCACCTTTGCGATGTTTAAGCTCTTATACAATATCTTTGATCATACCTTTAAGGGCATGATGAATTATCCTTTTACTGGAAACTATTTAGGAAAGGTGCTCTATCTTGAAGCGCCTACCATGAATTCATTTTATCCGCATACCAGAAAGAAGCAAAATATATCTGATGTATGCGTAGGAGATATTGAAGTGAAAAAAATAGCAGGTAACCACGCTACCTGCCTTTTAAAAGAAAATTACAAGGATGTATTAAATGCAATTTTATCGTAAGCCGTTAAGGTGAATAACATACCGAAAGGGCATAACCATCAAGTATTTTGGTGAAAATATATTTTAAATAGGGGCCATCGAGGGTGTTTACGGAGCGCAGGTCAGATAAAAGGC
>JAEEGL013963852.1_pt1 | contig 26933 bp, 32 predicted proteins | sample 9134231 | NCBI WGS metagenome assembly JAEEGL01 (sample SAMN16246548, study PRJNA631951) | gut metagenome | biome: gut microbiome; feature: rumen; material: fiber-attached | host: Bos | place: Iran: Karaj | collected 2018-10 | reverse complement strand
TTTAATGAGGTAAAGGTACATGGTAAACATCATCGCAGCAATTGTAATAATACTCTTATTTTCTGCTGCATGCACCTATATATATAAAGAAAAGAAAAAGGGCAGTCACTGCATTGGCTGCCCTATGGCAGGGGCGTGCGCCAAGGCAAAAGCGGCACAGTGTGCAGCGAAGAAAAGTAAGACGGTCATGAATACGGATATATCATATTAAAGGAAAGCATATGGATCAGTTTACTTCTAATTGCGTGATAATCATTGTCATAGCTGTCATATTGTTCCTGGCGGTTAAGTATTCGATACCGCATTTTAAAGGCGAAGGAGCCTGTTGCGGCGGCGGAGGCGGTAAGCTAAAACTTATCAAGCCGCGGAAACTGGATACTGTCCTGTCGGAAAAAACGGTCCATATTGAAGGCATGACCTGTGACCGCTGCGCCGGCAGGATACATAATGCGCTTAATTCCATAGACGGGATAAATGCAAAGGTGATACGCAGCAGGGATATTGCCAGGCTTAAACTTGGCAGGCAGATAGATGATGAGAAGATACGTGAAGTGATAACGGATCTGGGTTATACGGTTGTTTCGATCGAATAATACTGTGTTCTTAGAGGTTTACCTGATGAAGAAAAGTGCTTCTGCAGAAGATTACATGAAGAGCATCCTTATACTCCACAGAAGGAACGGATCAGTAAGGTCTTCCGAAGTGGCGGAAGAAATGGGTGTCAGCAGACCCAGTGTCTGTAATGCAATGAAAAAACTGCGAAAGCAGGAAATGATATATTTCGGTGAGAATGACTGTATCTGTTTTACAGAGACGGGAAAGATCTTTGCCGAAAAGGTCTACAGCAAACATTCGCTGATCGCTAAATTTTTGAGGCGTATAGGAGTAAGTAAAAAGACGGCCGATGAAGAGGCCTGCGAGATAGAGCATGCTATCAGCGATGAGACTTATGAGTGCCTGAACAGATACTATGAGAAGAAAATGCTGCCCGGATAAAAATCCGGGGCATAAAAAATTAAGGAGGTATGTACATGAAACTTAAAGGATTAGGATTATTTGCACTGGGAGCATTGTTCGGACTGGAGGGCATAAAGCTGCTTGCATCCAAAGATGCCAAGAAACTTTATACCCACGCTACCGCAGGAGTTTTAAGGGCAAAGGATGCTGTGCTGGATCAGGTTAGCGTGTTAAGAGAGAACTGTTCTGATATCTATGCTGAAGCAAAGCAGATAAACGAGGACAGAGCCGCAGCGGAGTCTGAAAAAGAGACTGAAGAAGAGGCGTAAATGAAAATACAGATAAAGCACGAGATAAGATCCGGGTTAAGGGTACATCTTCCGATGAAGCGTATGTCATTCGCGGAAGCTGATACCCTTGATCACTATTTACAGGGCTTTGCGGAGATAAAAGAAGTATGCATATACGAGCGCACTGCGGATGTGGCTGTGATATATGACTGTGAAAGAGGACGTGCGCTGGAAATACTTAAAGCCTTTTCTTTTGATGATGCTGTAGTTCCGGACAGGATTGACGAAAGTTCCGGACGTGAGCTTTCGGCAATGTACAGGGAAAAGATAATCACGGATATCGTACTTCATTATGCAAAGCGTTTTATTCTTCCTTTATCGATACGAAGGATCTGGGAGAGGATCAAAGCCATAAAGTATATACTCCGAGGGCTTAAATCCCTGAAGGAAGGTAAGATAAGAGTAGAGCTGCTTGATGCTGTAGCCATCACAGCCGCGCTGGTTACAGGAGATTATAAAACTGCATCCAGCGTTATGTTCCTGCTGGGCATAGGCGATACTCTTGAAGAATGGACACATAAACGCACTGTTGATGACCTGGCCCGAAGGATGTCTTTAAATGTTGATAAAGTGTGGCTGGCAACCGATACAGGTGAAGTGCTTACCGATTCATCAAAGATAGTCTGCGGTGATAAAGTGGTTGTGCAGATGGGAAATATGATCCCCTTCGACGGCGAAGTATGTGACGGCGAGGCTATGGTCAATCAGGCTTCCATGACCGGAGAATCCTCTGCTGTTCGAAAGGATAACGGCTCTGTTGTATTTGCCGGTACGGTGGTTGAAGAAGGCCAGATCACGATACGTGTGACACAGACTGAAGGCTGCGGACGCTTTGATAAGATCGTCAAGATGATCGAAGAATCGGAGAAGCTTAAGTCTTCACTGGAAGGTAAGGCAGAGAGGCTTGCGGACAGGCTGGTGCCATATACATTTCTGGCATCAGGACTCACATGGCTTTTCAGCCGTAATGTTACAAAAGCGGTATCGGTGCTGATGGTTGATTATTCCTGTGCGCTTAAGATGGCCATGCCGCTATCCGTTCTTTCGGCTATAAGAGAGGCGTCAGATCACGGCATCACCGTTAAGGGCGGAAGATTTTTAGAAGCTGTAGCCGATGCGGATACCATAGTATTTGATAAGACGGGGACGCTTACAAAAGCAGCGCCTACCGTAAGACAGGTAGTTTCCTTCTGCGATGAAACAGAGGATGAACTGCTGCGGCAGGCTGCATGCCTTGAAGAACACTTCCCCCATTCCGTAGCCAGGGCTGTAGTGGATGCTGCGGCAGGAAAAGGCCTTCTGCATGATGAGATGCACACCAGAGCCGAATATATAGTTGCTCACGGGATAGCATCGTATATAGATGATAAGAAAGCCGTGATTGGCAGTTATCATTTTGTGTTTGAAGACGAAGGTGTTACGATACCGGCCGAGTATCAAAAGTGTTTTGATGAACTGCCTGCAGAATGTTCACATCTGTATTTTGCAAAGGACGGAAAGCTCTGTGCGGTAATACTGATAGAGGATCCTATGAGACAGGAAAGTGCTGTTGTTGTTGAAAAGCTTAAGCAACAGGGCTTTAAGCATGTGGTGATGATGACCGGTGACAGTGAACGTACGGCAGCGGCCATAGCATCATCAGCCGGGATAAGTGAGTATTATGCGGAGGTGCTTCCGGAGGATAAGGCAGGATACATCGAGAGGGCCAAAGCCGACGGACGCCATGTGATAATGGTTGGTGACGGTATAAATGATTCACCGGCTCTTTCTGCTGCGGACGCAGGCATTGCCATAAGTGAAGGAGCAGAGATAGCAAGACAGATAGCCGATATAACCATAAGCGGCGGAGATCTGGAAAGTATAGTTATATTGAGAGAACTGGCTGTGCTTTTGATGAAACGTATAAAGTTTAACTACAGGACTATAGTAAGCTTTAATACTGCGCTGATAGCGCTGGGTATAGCAGGCATCATGCCGCCGGCCACATCTGCGATGCTGCATAACGGATCCACGGTATCACTGGGGCTTAAGAGTCTTACAGACCTGATGCCGGGGGCGTAGAATAGCTGAATAAACCAAAAAGATCCTTCGGGCTAGGCCCTCAGGATGACACCACAGTATATTATTGTCATCCTGAGCGAAGCGAAGGATCTTTTTCTTGACAAGCTATGAACAATGATATATTATGTTCATAGCTAAAGTTGCATACAACTAACCTCAATAAAACATTGAAGGGGTACGATATGGGAAAAGCATTTACCAAAGAAGAGAGAGAAGCGGTACAGGAAAAACTGCGAAGGACCGGTCTTAAGCTTTTGGCAAAGAACGGTATAAAGGAGATCTCCATAAGGCAGCTTACATCAGAGGTAGGGATCGCCCAGGGCGGTTTCTATACTTTTTATAAAGATAAAGATGAGTTTGTAGAAGATCTTTTCCTTCTGAGGGTAAGGGAGAAGACGGATGCTATGCTTGCGGAAAAGGAAAAGACGCTTGCGGATCCCCGGGGCTTTATTGTGAACCTGTTGTATAAAGAGGGTATGCATCTTAAGCAGAATAAAGCTTTTGTAAACAGCGAAAGCGATACGATAAACTATTTTTCAAAGAACGGAAAAGGCAAGAGCCGGAAAATATACAAGGCGTTTCTTAAACAGCTGATAGCATACTGGGAAGAGAACGGATATGAGATAGACTGCGACATCGATATGCTCTTAAGTGTAGGCAGTGCCGCAGGAATACTTTTTATAAACTCTGAGCTTATCAATGAGAAGCACTTTAAGGAGATTTACAAAGTGTTCTGTGAATCGGAGACAGACAAGTTTTTTAAGATTCTTCGTCGCTGCGCTCCTCAGAATGACATAAAATAGTGTCATCCTGAGCGCAGCGACGAAGGATCTTTTTTAAAGGAACCCCCAAATGTCAAACGAAGAGAAAAAAAGAGAAGAAAAAATCCAAAGACTTACCAACGATCCTGTCTATCCTCTGCTTGTAAAGATGGCGGCCCCGTCAATGATAGGCATGATAGTGAGTACCGTCTATTCAATGACGGATACTTATTTCGTGGGTAAGCTGGATAACGTAGATCTTACCGCATCTGTAGGTATAGTCTTTTCTTTTGTATCGGTAATACAGGCCGTAGGTTTCTGGTTCGGATACGGAAGCGGAAATTATATTTCCAGATGTCTGGGTAAAAAAGATACACAGTCGGCAGAAAGAATGGCGGCTACAGGGGTCATGATGGCGGTCCTCACCGGTATTGTGATCCTTGCTGCAGGCCTGTTTCTTATCAGGCCTCTTGCGTCACTTTTAGGTGCAGGCAGCGGGGAATTATATGATGCTACGGTGAGATATCTTCGTATCACCATAATAACGGTTCCTTTCATGCTCATCTCAAATGTACTGTATAACCAGCTGCGGCTTGCGGGATCTGCAAAAGACTGCATGAGCGGATTGTTGGTCGGGATGCTTTTAAATATGCTGCTGGATCCTGTATTCATCCTCTGGCTTAAGATGGATGTGGCAGGAGCCGCCATCGCAAGTATGATCGGTCAGATCGCTGGTGTTATCGTGCTGTTTATGATAACATTCAGGAATGGAAACATCAGGATAGATCTGAAGAAGGCATCTTTGAATGTTGAAAATATAAAGGAGATACTTACAGGCGGTGCGCCCAATTTCTGCAGACAGGGGATCAGCAGTATCTCATCTGTAATGCTTAATAATGCGGCTGCGGTTTTCGGGAATTATGCCATAGCCGCCCTTACAATAGCGCTGCGCATCTCATATATAGCCTACGCCCTTGTGATAGGATTCGGACAGGGCTTTCAGCCTGTATGCGCCATCAATTACGGGGCAAAGAAGTACGACAGGATAAAAACCGCTTTTAAGTATGCGCTGATCACGGTAAGTGTTTTCCTGGTTGTTTCCGTGATAGTATTGATAATTGCCGGAGAAACATTATGCGGAAAGTTCACACAGGATGCGGAGGTTATCGCCATGGCGGTAAGGCTTATACGTGCGCATTGCATGGTGCTTCCGTTCATGGGCTTTTACATATTATGCGGGATGTTTCTGCAGAATATCGGAAGGTTCGGGGAGGCTACTCTTGTTACGATATCGGAAAACGGCCTGTTCCTGATCCCTTCGGTACTGATCCTTCCGGGTATCTTCGGTATCGACGGATTCGTCTTCTGCAGACCCGCAGCTTCCATAGCCGCGCTTTGCCTGTCGCTTGTTATTGGCTTACGCGCATGGAAGAAATATCTTACCGCACCCTGTCATCCTGAGCGGAGCGAAGGATCTTATTCCTGTATTAACAAGGAGGCATAAAATGTCCGAATATATCTTATCTTTCAATAACATAAAAAAAGAAGACATCCCATCCGCCGGCGGAAAAGGTGCAAACCTGGGTGAGATGACATCCGCCGGGATCAATATCCCTAAGGGCGGCGTACTGCTGTCACAGGCGTATGATAAATATATGTCCGAAAATGTGATAGATCCGGAAAAGTATGAAAACGGTAAAGAACTCCGTGAAGCGATAATAAACGGTGAGCTTCCTTCAGATATAAAGAAAGAGATCACAGAGTTTTATACATCTATGGGAGATGATGTAAGGGTAGCTGTCAGATCTTCAGCAACAGCAGAGGATCTGGAGGATGCCAGCTTTGCGGGACAGCAGGAAACATATCTGAATGTTATCGGGATCACGGATCTTCTGGAAAAGGTTAAGATGTGTTACGCCTCTTTATGGGGAGACAGGGCTGTAAGTTACAGAAAGAACTCGGGCTACGATAAGGAAAAAGTAGCACTCGCTGTTGTAATCCAGGAAATGGTGGAGAGCGAAGCCGCGGGCGTCATGTTCACTTCCGATCCGGCAGGGAATAAGGATAACGTACATATCAATGCAGCCTATGGCCTGGGAGAAGCCGTGGTATCAGGAATCGTCAGCCCTGACGAGTATATATGTTCAAAAGAAGGTAAGCTGATAAAGCAGATAATAGGCAGCAAAAAAGAAGAGATAATCTACAGCAGGGAAGATAAGGGCACGGTAAGATGCGAGGTTGATGAGAAAAGACAGAAGAAAGCCGTGCTGGATAAAAAGATGATATCGGCTCTTGTGAAGGAAGGTATAAGGATAGAGGAGCATTACGGACATCCCATGGATATAGAATGGGCTGTACGGGGTAAAGAGATATACATCCTGCAGGCCAGAAGCATCACTACCTTAAGTGGGAATAATGAAGGGGCTTTTACAGAGGCGGATTTTGAAGCATATCCGAAAGTTAAGCCTGCAAAGGGTTCCATGAGAGAAAGCGTGCTGTTTAATCTCGAAAAGAATCCCACTCCTTATTATCCGCTTGATCATGATTTCGGCGGTTTTGTCGGTGAACAGAAAAATATTCTGTTTAATCAGATAGGAATAGAGTTTGTAGGAGGAATGAACCCCATCGATAAGGATGGCGTTTCCTATATGGCGTCGTCAAAGGCGAAGCTTAATAAGAACATCTTTTCCATACCTAAGTATCTTAAGATGGTTAAGAATGTGGACAGTAATATCAAATGCGCAAATGATTCGCTTAAGAAATGCAGGGACAGATTTGATGCAGAAAGAAAGACAGTGCTTATCAATACAGCCGAGATAGGGGAATCCCTTAAAAGAATGCATGATCTGATAGGAAAAACTGCTTATGACAGATTCCTCTATGCATTGATGCCCAATGCCGTTGAAAGCGGAAAGGTAACGAAGTATTTAAGGAAAATTGATAAAAAGCTGAATGCCTATGATGTTCTTGAGGGTTTAAGTTATGTGACTGCGGATATGAACCGTGATATGAAAGAGCTTTGTATATCTATAAATAACGATGAAAAGATGGCTGAATGTGTTAAGACCAAAGACTATAAAACCATATGCGCTTCGTACCCTGTACTTGGAAGAAGGTTTGAAAGATTTCTGGCGGTATACGGAAGCAAGTCTGATTTTAACTGTTACTGTTTTATATCCGAAAGCTTCAGGGAGAATCCGGACAGATTCATAAATACTTTAAGACCCATGTTAAAGAGCGGCGGGGAAGCGGTTACTGATAAAGAGGAAGCTGAAAAGAATTTCAAAGAGCTGATGGATAAGGCTAAAGAAGCGTTTTCCGGCAAAAAGTATACGGAATTTGCAAACAGGGTAAGGGGCTTAAGACATTATCATTACATCAGGGAAGCTACTCAGTATCTTTGGGAATCAGAGTTTGAACATTGCAGATATCTGCTTCACAAGCTGGCGGATCTGATGGCGGTACCTTATAACGATCTGCTGTATCTCTTTGAAGATGAATTGTATGAAGTATGTAAAAAAGGAAAGCTGGGAGCAAAGGAAGATATTATAAAAAACAGGAAAAAGAAACGTGCATTTGCTGTCGCATACTGGGATAAATGCATGCGTGATGCTCTGGCCGGAGATGATGATTCCGTCAAAGGTATAGGTGCATCCGAAGGGCAGGTTAACGGGAAAGTGTGCGTAGTACATTCACCTGCCGAATTCCATAAGCTGGAAAAAGGCGATATCCTGGTATGCCCTTATACAGATCCGGAATGGACTCCGCTTTTTGCACTGGCAGCGGGAGTGGTGGTCGATACCGGCGGTACGCTTTCGCATGCCGCCATAGTGGCCAGGGAATATAAGATACCTGCAGTATTGGCTACCGGCGATGCTACACTTAAGTTAAAAGACGGGGACAGGGTGATGGTTGATGCGAGTACAGGTAGCGTAGCCTTACTGACATAAAAGCCACGCAAACACATACTTGACAAGAAAATCGTCGAGTGATAACATCACGACGTTAGCAAATGCTAACTGCGTGATGTTTTTATTTATTCAGGGAGGGATGAAAAGTGAGCTTAAGTGAGATCAAAGCAGACAAGGAAGCGATCGTTTCTGAGATCAAAGGCGACCAGCGTTTTATCAGCCGCATTACTTCAATAGGGATAACCCCGGGATGTAAGCTTCTGGTGATGCGCAATGATAAGAACAGGCCTATGCTTGTTTATTCAAGGGATACTATGATCGCGCTGAACAGAAAAGAGTGTACAGGCATCGAGGTTAAGGAGGTAGTGGCATGAGCGCAACCATAGCATTACTGGGGCAGCCTAATTCCGGAAAGTCTACGGTCTTTAATGCTCTTACGGGAATGAAGCAGCATGTTGGAAACTGGCCGGGTAAGACAGTAGAGAAGAAAGAGGGCAGTTTTGCACATGACGGTAAAGAGTACATGGTGGCCGATCTGCCCGGCTCCTACAGCCTTACAGCCAATTCTGATGAAGAGGTGATCACCAGGGATTTCATCGCATCAGGTAAAGCGGATGTGGTTTGCATACTGGCAGACAGCTCACAGCTTGAGCGAAGCCTTTATATGATGGCTGATTACGCGGGTATCAATGTACCAAGTTTTCTGGTGCTTAACATGGCTGATGTGGCTGCAGAGCAGGGGAAGAAGATCGATGCAGCGGCACTTGAGAAGAAGCTTGGTATTCCTGTTATACAGATATCGGCTACGGATAATAAAAAGTACGAAGCATTTTATGATGCAATGAACCGTGCGATAAAAGATAAAAGCATCATTAATGTTTCCGGGCTTGAAGCGGAGCTTGAGAAGATAGAAGGCTATAAGGAGATAAAAGGTATCATCCCCGAGGGAGGGATAGATAAATACTCCTCCATGTGGCTTGGAGTAAAGGCTATAGAAAACGATAAGCTTGTAATGGATAAATTAAAGGAAGCTTTATCGGACACCACTGTTAAACAGGTGGGAGAACTGCAAAAGGCTACAGACGGCGCTCTTTCAACCGGGAACAGCAAGTTTGCCTGGATCGATGAGCTGTTAAAAGATGTGGTACAGGAGAAGAAGGAAAAAGTAAAGATAGGAAAACTGGATAAGATATACTTAAGTCCTGTCTGGGGTAAGCCTGCAGTTATACTTACGATACTGCTTGGCCTGATCGGATCATTTATCCCGGCTCTCCCGCTTATGGGTGTAGGTATGGCTATTGGTTCACTGAAGGCACCGGTGGGATCCGCGCTGGCAGCTGCCGGAGTATCGGATATTCTTGTTACCATCGTATGTAATGTAGTGATCCAGTCTTTCCAGTACATCTTCCAGATGCTTGGTTTTGTGTTTGGTGTATTACTGGTATTCGGCCTTCTGGAAGAAGTAGGCGTAATGGCCAGGATCTCCTATGTATTTGATAACACCATGGCAAAGTTCGGCCTTCAGGGAAAATCCGTAATGCCCTTCCTTATCAGCTTTGGCTGTACTATGGGCGGTGCTGCCGGAACCCGTGTTATCGACAACTGGGGACAGAAGGTGCTTACCATAGCGCTGGCATGGGCTGTACCCTGCGGCGCTGCATGGGCGGTTATCCCTATGCTTTCATCCCTGTTCTTCGGACCCGGAGCCGTAGTGGTGATCATTGCGATACTGATAACCATGATACTTCATATGTGGATCACCGCTAAGATATTCGGCAGAAAACTTGTAAAGAAAGAAGACCGTTTCGGAATGATCATGGAGCTTCCTCCTTATCATAAACCCAAGTGGGGAGCACTTCTTCGTTATGTTTTCGGAAGGACAAAGGATACTTTCTTAAGAGTGACTAAGGTAGTATTGCTGGTATGTGTGGTATTCTGGGCGTTAAGTTATTCATTTGTACCCGGTACGGATCCCATTCTCTGCAAGATAGGTAAGGCTATAGAACCTGTTACAAAGCTTTTCGGTATGGGCTGGCAGCTGTTTATGGCATTTGTAGCATCATCTGTAGGAAAGGAAGGCGCGCTGGGAGTTATAAGCGCATTGTTTACCGATGGCTCCGTATACGGCGCATTCAGTGATGCAATGAGCGGTGCAGGCGCAGCTGAAAATTTAAGCGAGATACTGCTTGCAAATGTAACCAAGGCAGAAGCTCTTGCATTCATTTTTGCAGTGACCTTTAACATGCCCTGTGTGGTTGCGCTTGCAGCTACGTATCAGGAAACCGCATCGGCTAAATGGACTGTAAAGATTGCGGCATACTATACAGTGGGAGCTTTGGTCATAGCGGCTATAGCTTATCACATAGGATTGCTGATCTGGTAAGGGAGTGAATATTATGGCAGCAAAGGGATTAAAGGAACTGATAGAACTGCTTAAAGACGGGCATGCCAGGACTATTCCGCAGCTGTGCGACGAGATGAACGAAAGCGAGTCCGATGTGCTCAGGCAGATAGAATACCTTGAGCATATCGGACGCATAAAAAGAGTATTCAGTGATAAGGTATCCTGTAAGGGATGCACCGGGTGTTCATCTAAAGACGGGGCGAAAGCCTGCAAAAGCTGCCTGCCCGACGGCGGTTTCAAAAACATGGGGCAGATGTGGGAAGTAATATAAAAATAGTTATTGACAAATAATCGAAGTTAGTATATACTTACCGACAGTTAGCAAATGCTAACCGGATGGATCATGTACAGACTCCCGGATTTGCCTATGTCCTTCCGGGAGTCACCTCTTTTATGAAGCTAAAAGCTAAAGAAGTAAAAAGCTAAAATAGAAAGGACGGAATTAAGCAATGAATTATTTAGAGATCGAAAAAGTAATCGGAAGGGAGATACTTGATTCAAGAGGAAACCCTACTGTAGAAGCTGAGGTTACCCTTGCAGACGGAACCGTTGCAAGAGGTACAGCGCCTTCAGGAGCATCAACCGGAGAATTCGAGGCACTGGAGCTCCGCGACGGAGACAAATCAAGATATCTTGGCAAGGGCGTGAGCAAAGCAGTAGAAAATATCAACGGACCTATTGCTGATGCGATCATCGGAATGGATGCTTTTGATACATATGCAGTTGATGCAGCTATGATAAAACTGGATGGAACAAAAGATAAATCAAAGCTGGGAGCAAATGCTATCCTGGCTGTATCTATTGCTGTTGCAAGAGCTGCGGCTGCTTCACTTGATATTCCTTTATACAGATTTTTGGGCGGAGCTCAGGCTACGGATCTTCCCGTTCCCATGATGAACATCTTAAACGGCGGTGCTCACGCAGACAGCGCTGTAGATACACAGGAATTCATGATCATGCCCGTAGGCGCTCCTTCCTTCAAAGAGGCGCTCAGATGGTGTGCGGAAGTATTCCATAACTTAAAGGCTCTTATCAAGAAGATGAATGATGTTACCGCTGTAGGTGATGAAGGTGGTTTTGCCCCCAACAGCTTAAAGAGTGATGAGGAAGCAATTGAGAAGATACTTGAAGCTATCAAGGCTGCAGGCTTTGAGCCGGGCAAGGATTTTATGATAGCCATGGATGCTGCTGCTTCTGAATGGAAGAGTGAAAAAGGCAAGGGCTTCTATCATCAGCCCAAGTCCGGTAAGGACTTTACAACAGATGAGCTTATCGCTCACTGGGAAGCACTGGTTGATAAATATCCCATCATTTCAATCGAGGATGGCCTTGATGAGGAAGACTGGGAAGGCTGGAAGAAGATGACAGAGAAGATCGGCAATAAGGTCCAGCTGGTAGGTGATGATCTGTTTGTTACAAATACCGAAAGACTGGCAAAGGGTATCGCTAACGGTGCAGCAAATTCTATCCTTATCAAGCTTAACCAGATCGGTTCCGTATCCGAGACCCTTGACGCAATCAAGCTTGCCAATAAGAACGGATATACCGCTATTTCCTCTCATCGTTCCGGAGAGACTGCGGATACTACGATAGCCGATCTGGCTGTAGCGCTCAATACCCGCCAGATCAAGACAGGAGCGCCTTCACGTTCAGAACGTGTGGCAAAATATAATCAGCTTCTTCGCATTGAAGAGCAGCTCGGTGACGCTGCAGTTTATCCGGGCATGGCAGCTTTCAATGTTAAGAAATAAATCCTTAATACCTCTTTTCATAGTGTGTCAGGCGCCGCTTTCCCCAAGAAGCGGCGTTGACTCGTTTATGAAGGAAAAATAGAAATATAGAGTAAAGTGTCTGATAGCTGTTATGCGGAGGTAAAAAACAGATGGCAGTAAAGATAAGTTCACTCAGGGATGAAGAGATACGTAAGATCGGGGATGCCTTTGTAAACCATGAATATGCTGCGGCTGAATGGGACGCTAAAGGATATATAATGTTCATCAATGAAAACGGATTTGAAGTAAAACGAGCAAAACAGCTGGCTTCTACTATACCGTTAGTGTATACTGAATGTAAAATTGCTGACGGAAGGTGAAATATAATGACCGGTGAATTATTGTCGGGACTTCTTATACCTTTTATAGGAACTTCGCTTGGATCGGCCTGTGTGCTGTTTATGAAGAAAGAGCTGAACACCATGGTGCAGCGTGCACTGACAGGATTTGCGGCAGGAGTCATGGTGGCAGCATCGGTCTGGAGTCTGATAATCCCGGCGATGGAGCAATCGGAAGGAATGGGGAAATTCGCCTTTGTACCTGCGGTGATAGGTTTCTGGCTGGGTATCCTGTTCCTTCTGCTTCTGGATTCGGTGATACCTCATCTGCATATGCATGCAGACAAAGCGGAAGGTCCAAGTTCTAAATTAAAGCGAACGACGATGATGGTGCTGGCGGTGACCCTGCATAATCTGCCTGAAGGCATGGCTGTAGGTGTTGTCTATGCGGGGCTGTTATCCGGTAAGGCGTCCGTTACAAGCGGTGGAGCGTTAGCTCTGGCACTGGGTATCGCCATTCAGAATTTTCCCGAAGGAGCGATCATATCAATGCCCCTGCATGCAGAGGGAAAGAGCAGACTGGGGGCTTTTTGGGATGGCGTGTTATCCGGGGCAGTGGAGCCTGTCGGAGCATTGCTGACTATTTTTGCAGCGGGCTTCTTTCTTCCGTCAATGCCGTATCTGCTAAGCTTTGCGGCAGGAGCCATGATGTATGTTGTAGTAGAAGAACTGATCCCGGAAATGTCGGAAGGTGAGCATTCAAATATCGGAGTGCTTATGTTTGCTTTGGGCTTTACGCTGATGATGGCGCTGGATGTGGCACTGGGATGATTGTAAATTAGCTCAGGACAGGTATAGTACATAAGATGATCAGGTATTACGGACGGATCGTAATGCCTGATTTTTTTTGTCAGAGGGTGGATTTCATGGTATAATGCGAAGTGCCGGGAAAAACGGGCAGGATATTTATTTCTGGATAATATATTACGCAGGTGATACGGAAGAAAGAGGCGATAACGTCTTATGAAGATGACGGTGGAATTATTTGACAGTATAATAAATACTTCGCAGGACTGTGTGTTCTGGAAGGATAAGGAACGGCGTTTTCTAGGAGTAAATCAGGCATTCCTGGATTATTACGGATTTGAATCTGCGGATGTGCTTATCGGCAAGACCGATGAGGATATGGGATGGCACTCGGATCCGGAACCTTTTAAACAGGATGAATTGCGCGTTCTGTCAGGAAGAAGCACATATAAGGTTCAGGGAAAATGCATGATCCGGGGTGAGGAGAGGGATATCATTGCATCTAAGCGCCCGTTGTATGATGGTGACAGGATAGTCGGTCTCGTAGGCAGCTTTGTGGATATAACCGATGTGTTAAGGCGCAGAAACGGGCTGGATAGCGCACAGATAGTATATACGATAGATAAGCTGAGAAAGTTCAGTTATTTCGACAGGATAATAGACGAGATCAGTCTGGACGAGATACTGGATCCGCTGACGGGAGTTCTTTCACGCAGTTATTCGATGAAGTTTGTCCATCATCTTATAGCGGAGCGGATCCCGTTTACATATACAATGTTCGATCTGGATAATTTTAAGTATATCAATGACAGCTTCGGACATACGGCAGGAGATGAAGTCCTAAAATTCGTCTCGAAGGGTATCGCGGAGGTGGTGGGTGATTCCGGACTTGTAGGACGCTTCGGCGGTGATGAACTTCTGCTGGTAGATATCAGGAATATCGAACAGGAACAGAAGGAATCATTCTTTGAAAAACTGTATACGCAATCGGGAGCATTAAGGACAACGATGGATTTTGATACAGGTTCATCACTGATAACAGCTACTTCGGGTTCTGCATCCTACCCTGCTGATGCGAAAATTTTTGATGAACTTTTCGGTATAGTTGATAAAATGCTTTACCTCGGAAAGGGAAGAGGACGGGACTGCTATACGGTATATGATCCATCTGTCCATAAGAATCTGGAAATAGTGCATCTTTCCAGAAAAGGGATGTTCCGTGAGATGCAGAATATCAAGGCGATGATGAACCTGAAGAAAGGATTACGGGACAAACTGACAGCAGTGACGCCGGAACTTATGGATATTCTGCAGATCAAAGATCTGTATTATGTAGAGGCAGACGGACGGATGAAATCTGTTATGGAGTCTTCGTTTGACGGAGATGCCAGTGATATTTCGGATCTTATGAAAGAGGATATATTTACCGACAGGACACTGGATCGTGTTGAGAAAGATTCTCCTGTATTCTATCGTACATTAAAAGAAAAAGGACTGGAATCTGCCCTTATCATGCGATTTGGAAGCAGCGCTTCAGCTCCCTGTTATCTTGTGTGCGCAGTCGAGCGCGCCTTCCGCATCTGGCAGGATAACGAATGTGCGATCCTTTATTATCTCACCGGATTACTGGAACAGGAATAAATTTAGCATATAAACGATACGGTTAAAAGGAAATCCTGGAGTAATCCGGGATTTTTTACGAAAATTGAATAAGGCTGTATTGTACCGTATATATTACTTGACATATTCCACAAATGGAATTATAATACGCCTATATTCCACATGTGGAATAAGGAGGAAAACAGATGTTAAAACATGGGATTTTGGGACTGCTGAATTACGGGGATATGACCGGATACGAGATCAAGACGGCTTTTAAGGTGTCTCTGAACCACTTCTGGCAGGCGCAGACCAGTCAGATCTACCGGGAGCTGCAGGCATTGGAAAAGAACGGATGGATCACGTCTTCCCACGTGGAGCAGAAAGGAAAGCCCGATAAAAACGTGCTGTCCATTACCAAAGAAGGAAGAAAAGAACTGCTTAGATGGCTTAAGGATGAGGAAGAACCGGGCACGATACGTAATTACATGTTGATGAAGACCTTTTTCCGGGGAGAATGCAGCATCGCTGAAAACATTGAATATTTCAAAACGCTTCCGGAGAAGGAGAAGGCCTTTCCGGACGGGCAATCGGTGGCGAAGCAGGCGAGTGGGGATTACATGAAAATGATCGATGATCCGCTGAAAGCGCTGTATTGGAAATTTACGATCGATTTTGGGGTCATGTATGAAAAGATGCTTAAAAAGTGGTGCGATAACTGTGTAAGAGAACTGGAGGCTCTGACGAATGAAACTTCTGATACATGACTTAAATGAAAAGGAGTGGGAAAAGATCTCAGACAGGTATTGTGACTGGGAAGTGATCTGCGATAACGGCAGTATAAAATCCTGTATAGGCTGCTTCGGTTGCTGGATAAAGAATCCCGGAGAATGCGTGATCAAAGATGGGTATGAGAGAGTGGCTTCATTGATGCATAAAGCAGAAGAAGTCACGATAATCAGCAGATATACCTATGGAGGATTCAGCAGTTTTATTAAGAACGTCATAGACAGATGTATAGGCGGAGTCCTTCCTTTTTTTGAAATATATGAAGGAGAGATGCATCATAAAAGAAGATACGCGGAAGATGTACCAATGAATTTTATCTTCCGGGGAATCGGGCTTACGGAAAATGACAAAGAAAAGGCACGGTGCTATGTAGAAGCTGTATGCAGAAACTTCAGGGGACATATTTTAAGCATTGATTTTGAAGAAGATACAGCATCTTCCGTTGAAAGGACAGAAATATCATCTTCGGGACGGGAGCAGGGTGAGAAAACCATATTGCTCAATTGCAGCATGAGAGGGAATGGTGCCAATTCAAAAAAATTTTTAGACATACTTTCAGGAAACATTAGTGAAGAAAAGGAAAGCATGAATCTATCATCTTACACCGGACGTGAGGATGAACTTATCGAAATTCTGGTATTTGCATCGAAACTGGTATTCGGAATGCCGCTGTATGTGGACGGTATTCCTTCCCAACTCGTCCGGATCATGGAAAAGATGAAAAGACAGGAGCAGAACGGTAATAAGACTATATATGTCGTAGCAAACATGGGATTTTATGAAAGTGCACAGATAAAGAATCTCCTGGGCATGGTAAGATCCTGGTGCGAAAAATGCGGATATATCTATGGCGGAGGTCTGGCCATCGGAGCCGGCGAGATGATGGGAAGCGGAAAGCTTACAGAAATGCGAAAAGGTCCTGCAGCTAATATGCTTATTGGCCTTGAAAAGCTTGGAAATGTTATAAGCAATTCGCAGACGATTGAAGATATATATGCAGATGCTTCCGGGTTCCCGCGAGGGTTTTATATGGCATGTGCCAACATGAGCTGGATGCCGATGGCAAAGAAAAACGGTCTGAAAAAAAGAGATCTGTATCAATTGAAATAAGAGGCGGGATCATGTTAAGGCAAAAAATGACATCTGCGAGTAAGGAATGCTTATGAAAAAATACCGTTTACCCATCATCATGCTGCTGGTATTTGAAATAGTTGCTGTTAGTCTTTGGCTGACAAAGGATAATCTGTTTTATCTTTTCAACTTCAGTTATATCGGTATATCGATATCTCTTGGAATGTTTCTGTTTATCAGAAAGTATAAATATGCCAGACGTATCGTGCAGCTTCTGGTAGGCTTATATATGCTGGTCTATCTTGGTCTGATCTGTCAGGAAAATATGCAGATCGAAGGATTCTGGTATTATCTGTTTACCGGAGTATTCGAAGCGGCAACCATACATTATGCGGTGGCAAAGATCTTCGGCCCGCTGATCTTCGGAAGAGGCTGGTGCGGGTATGCATGCTGGACGGCGATGGCCCTGGATTTCCTGCCGTATAAAGTACCGAAAGAACCGCGTAAGAAAATCGGATGGCTCCGTTATATTACCTTTGCGGTATCGTTGATCTTTGTTGCTGCATTGTTTCTGGCTAAAGCCGGAAACATCGAGCGTATCATGTTCTGGGCGTTCATTATCGGGAATATTGCATACTACGGCATAGGGATCGCTCTGGCCTATGCGTTTAAGGATAACAGAGCATTCTGCAAATATGTGTGTCCTATAACAGTTTTTCTAAAACCGATGAGTTATTATTCCGTCTTTCATATCAAATGTGATAAAGAGAAATGCATATCGTGCGGAAAGTGCAAGCGTGTATGTCCTATGAACGTTGATATGACGGATAATTCAAGAAAACGTGAGAATGGGACGGAATGCATACTTTGTATGGAATGTAAGCGTAACTGCCCGAAGGATGCACTTTCCTGAGCGCAGTTCAGATCAGTTTCTGCATCTCGGTGAAGCTTTCGAGTATATACTTTGTAAGTTGTTCCGGAGTCTGTTTCATACCGGTACGGATCCACAGCACCAGTGCCTGCCATAAACCACCGAGAGTAAAGTAATAGGCGTATTGAGAGAATTCCGAGACCTGATCCAGATCGCCCGGGAGGTCGTCATGAACAACGGTACCGACGTGTTGATAAAGCAGCTGGTCCTGTTTTTCGCCAAGGAAAAACAGAAGATGTTGCTTTTCAAGCAGTAAGAGAAAATCACGATGTTTGTTCCAGAATTCAAAATAGGAAAGGAATCCGGACTGTGGAGTCAGGGGTTCCTTTTTCATATCTTCGGCCATTTCGCCAAGAAGTGTGGCACAGTGCAGGTACAGGATATCGTTTTTGGACTGGAAATAACGATAAAAAGTCCTGCGGTCATATTGCGCTGTTTCAGACAGTTCTGATACGGATATCTGGTCAAAATCCTTTTTTTTCATCAGTTTTAAAAGAGCCGAAATAAAAGCATCCTGGGCTTTTGTGAGTTTATTCATGAAACACCGCTTTTTGTAATGTCACATAATCCCTGATATGTAGCGTTTTTCTGCAGCTTATTGACAAAGCATCAAGTCGATAAACATTGAAACAAAAGCAGCGGCACCGGTGAGCATGCTGGGGCGTTTTGTGCTGAACTGTGGTATCGGTCTTGTGATGCTTGTAGGATCATATCTTATGTTTAATGGAAAGCTGCAGGTATTTTACTATATTGCTTTTCTTCTTCTTACACTGACCATATATGATCCTGTACTTTTGCTTTTTACCTTCATAGCCGATCTGACCCGTACTACCAGGAGCGGAAAAAGAATTAGGGCTTTGTTTGAAGAAAAGCCGCTTGATGAACCGGAAAACAGCGCTAATCCGGCAGGAACGGATATTACATTTAAAGATGTTTTCTTCGGATACGGGGACAAGGAGGTATTGCACCATATCAACCTTTTGATGAGGCGACATCCTCACTGGATCCTGAAAATGAGGTGCTGATACAACAGGCAATATCCGCGCTTGTGGAGAATAAGACAGTTATTGTAATCGCTCACAGGCTGCAGTCGGTATGCAATGCTGATCAGATAGTTGTTTTAAAAGACGGTGAAGTATATGAAGCAGGTGATCACGAAGGATTACTAAAAATGAACGGACTTTATGCAAAGCTTTGGAAAGAACAAAATAGCGCAGGAAACTGGAGGATAAGATAGCAGGACCGTTAGCCGGCGTGAAAATGAAGTTGGGTATGGATTTTTTCCGAATATGGTGGTATTATACAGAGTTAGCACAAACTAACCGCGGCTGGATCGCAGGGAAGACATGATTAAGGGATCATAGGCTAAGGAAGGTAAAAATGCGGACATATTCAGAAGAGGAAAACGAATTTTTAAAATCTCACAGTTATATTGAGGATGTGATAGACGGGCACCATTTGCGATACGTTTTATCCGGAGCAGAAAATACGTAGGCGATAGTATTCATGAGCGTTCTGCAGGATGAATACGTTTCAAAAATAAGCAGTTTTTTAGGAGGAATATGATAAAAGCAGTAATTATTGCATTAATCTTATGCGTAATAGAAATTCTTGTCATCGTGATCGCAAGCCCTATGGCAAAATCCTCTGTGGTATTGCGTTTCCTGCCGGAGGATGTGCGAGAAGCAGCAAAGGATCATGTTGATCCCCCAAAATATAAGCAAATGACAGCACATTGCCTTTTAGCATTCTTTCTCATCGCAATGTTTGCCGGAATTATCTATGTTGGCCTGGACGGAGTGCAAAGCGGCATAGGATACTGGAGCCTTACACTTCGTTTCATTGTTCTGCTGTATGTGATGAAGATCTTTGACATCGTTGTACAGGATCAGTGGCTGGTGATGACTGTCGGATATTTTAAGAAGATCTTTCCTGAAACGGCAGATTGTGCGGGATGGAAAGACCGGGGATTCAATAATAAGAATCAGATCATCAGGATCATTCTGTATCCGTTTTTGTGTATGCTGACAGCAGGTATATTTATGTTGTTCAGATAAAAAATCGTGCAGAATGGGGAGGATAGAATAATGAAGACTGAATATAATAAGCCGGATTGGAAAAGAATAGCGCATCTATTTAAATTGGGTATCATTGCTTCGCTTATAGCTCTTATAGGCGGGGATATGATACTTGGATGGGGCACACCGGATCTGTCAATGACGGGTATGGCGCAGTTTTGGCAGCCTTGTTACGTTTTCCGGACTTTTACTGAATATTTCCAAAGCAAAGACAGGGGGAGCTGAAAAATGATCTTATTAATTGAATGTCTGATAGCAATTGTACTGTTTTCGGCCATTGTTGTACCGATGACGGCCAGGGATCCGATCGCTGTGATCAGCGATTATCCGCCTGCTATAAGAAAACGCTGCGTGGAACTGGGACTTACTAAAGAGACAGAAAAAAGATTTGAAACAAAGGACCTGATACGCAAGGGGATAGCGATCATCGTTCTGGTACTGGTGGCAGCACTGGTTATGATCAAGGTGAACCATGCACAGGGATTTTTAGAGGGCTTTGGATACACCTATATCATCTGGCTGTCGATCACCTGGTTTGACGCACTGGTACTCGATTGCGGATGGTTCAGCCATTCGAAACGGGTACGTATCCCCGGAACTGAGGATATGAAGGAGTATCATGATTATCTGTTTCATATCAAGCAAAGCTGTATAGGAACACTGCTTGGATTGCCGGCTTGTCTGATAGTAGGGCTGGCAGTCATGCTTCTGGCATAACATGAGCACAGTAGAGGTCCTGGAGAAATCCGGGGCTTTTTTCAAAAACAGATAAATAATATATTTATACATAATATACACACGATACATAGAGTACATAATATACATATATTACATAATTGACAGATTAATGTGACTATTGTATAATATGTATAAATGATTGGCTAGTAAGTAATGTGGAGGGAAATATGTTTTCTAATCCTTTTTCGCCTATTTTTGGAGGAAAGCCAGATGTGTTTTTTGGGCGTGAGAAAGTTTTAAATCTTTTTGATCACGCCATGATTGATGTAGGGAGTGATGACAGAGCTATATTTATTACCGGAACACGTGGCAGCGGCAAAACAGCATTATTGGAGCAGCTTTCTATCAGAGCATCTGATAAAAAAAGAAAGGTAATCGATCTGGGACCGGAGAACACAATATCTCAACTTATCTATGCATTAAACGGACATGATGAAGTGACTAGAACCGTAAATCCACAGGCGAATGTGAGTGTTTTGGGAATTGGAGGAGGAATAAGTGCCGGTTCAGTTTCAAAAACAGAACATATCGGAAGAGAAAAGCTTCAAGCACTTCTTTTGGAAACCTGTTCAAATTGTAAACATGGCATTCTTGTTACTGTTGATGAAATTCAGAAAGTTCCGATGGAAGACATTTCGTCGCTTTGTAATGCTTTTCAGATGGCATCCAGAAAAGGATGCGATATCATGCTGGCAGTAGCAGGACTTCCTTATGCATATTCAGGAGTGATAAAGCACGAGGGATGTACATATCTACGACGTGCTACGCATGAAGAGCTTGGTTTGTTTAGCTGGGACGAAGCCAGTGATGCATTATATAGTGTTTTTTCAGAGATCAAGGGACTTAGTATCAGCCGGCTGATTATTGAAAAATTAAATCAGGCATGTTTTGGGCATCCGTATATAATGCAGCTTCTTGGCTATCATCTTATATTGCATATAAATGATCATACTTCGGGGAAAAAGCATATTGTTACGGATGAAGAAGCACAAATTGCGATAAAAAATGCTTTATTTGCATACGAACAACGTGCTTTAAAACCGTTAATTGATGAATTGCCAAATAGTGAGAGAACATATCTGACAAAAATGTCGGAATGCCTGAATTCGGATCGATTAGCTGATACTTCAGATATTGCCCGTGGTTTAGGCACATCTTCCAGTAAACTGAGCAGACCGAGAGCATATCTTATAGATCATGGAATAATTGCATCACCGGAACGCGGTAAATTGATGTTTTGCATACCTTATCTTGCTGATTATGTAAAAAAGGATGAGCAAATATCTGATGTAATAGCTGTAGCCAGACAACGCAGAGTGTGATCATATAACCCATAGAAATGTGATTAAAAAGATCTTGGAGAATCCAAGGTCTTTTTTAAATTATCTGCTTGACAAACGGTTAGCGCGCGCTTACTATATAAAACGTGAGATATATCTCATGTTTTAGAAAGGCGGTTAGCATGGGCTTCACACAGCAGATGTAAAACAGAGACTGGGAGAGTATGTATTATGGATATTATGAAACCAATTTCTGTTATCGGAACAAATGCCTGGGGCGGCAAATTATACGGAAAAGCCATAAGAGGAAATTATGTTGAAGATGATGTTATTATGGACGCTATGCGCACGGCAAAAGAGTGTGATATAGCGATCTATGACCTTGCCATGGCGTTTTGCGCATCTAAGGGAGTAATACCGATGTGCGGATGCAGAAAGCCTGAGCAGGTCAAAGATCTGGCGGATGCAGCGTCTATAAGGCTTACAATGGGAGAAATCAGAAAATTGGAAGAGGCTGCTGATAGGGCGAATGTCAGCATAATGGGAGCAGATCTGTTTAGACCCTTCGTGTTAAAAGAAAGAAGGAAGGGTTAAAAATGGAAATAACACAAAGGATCACAGAGAAAGAGATCGTGCAGGAAAGGGCGCTGAAAACCAGAGAGAAGATCCTGCTGGCGGCGCTGGAATTGTATACAGAGAAGGGATACCACAAGACAACAGTGGATGAGATTGCTAAAAGGGCAGGAGCATCTACCGGTATTGCTTATCGCTATTTTAAAAATAAAAAGGAACTCTTGCTGGCCGCGTTGACATTTGCTTTTGAACATCTTAAAGAAATGGTGGGAATATCAGAAGAAGATTTTTATAACGGTGGAATTGAAGCGGTACTTGTATTTTTCGAGAAATTTCACATAGAATACCGGGCATTTCATGAAGAGTTGGAAGGACTGCGGCATAGTGATGAGGATGTGCGGAAACTGTATCTGGGAGTATTGGAGAATGCGTTAACGCGCCTGCAGGCGGCGCTGCCGCAGGAGAGTCGGGAGAAGCTGTATTCCCGGGAGAAACTTCATATAATGATCGGACTGATGGAGAATTATTGTCATACCTATATGGAGGGATTGCTTACGAAAAAAGAATTGAAATACATGCGTGGAAAAGTGATCCGGATCATACAAAAAGAATTGTGGGAGGAGATGTGAAATGAAGTTTGAAGAGTTTGGCATGGAAAATGAAAAAACGTTGATGCTACTTCCGGGAACAGCCTGTACCTGGCAGATCAATTTCTGTAAGGTTAAGGAGGAACTGGAAAAGAAATATCATCTTATCTGTGTGAATTATGATGGATTTGACGGTGACAGCAGTGTTCCTTTTCCGGATATGATCACTGTGACAGAGAAGATTGAAGAATATATCAAAAAAGAACATAACGGAAGAGTTGATGGAGCCTACGGATCAAGTCTCGGTGGAAGCTTTGTCGGATTGCTTATCCAAAGGAAAAATATACATATTGACCATGGTTTTATCGGCAGTTCCGATCTGGATCAGGGAAGTCCTTTTGTGGCAAAGATCGCGACGAAGATAATCGGAGGAGCGATACAGGGTGCGTTGGATCCGAAGAAGAGAGAACGCTTATATAAAATGCTGGAAATGGGTATAGGAATGAAGATAAACGAGGAAACGAAAGAATTCATGGAACCCTTTGCCGACAGTATTGCCAAATTGCATCCCGATACAATAAAGAATGAATTCTATTCCGATTATGTTACTCCGTTGGAAGATAATATAGATGTTCCGGGAACGAAGGTACATATCATATATGCTTTGAAGATGGGAAAGAAATATGAAAAACGCTATCTGCAGCATTTTGCGGATCCCGACATAATAAGATTTGATATGCAGCATGAAGCATGGATGTTTGAAGAAAAATGGCGTAAGCCGGTAATGGATGCGGTAGAAAAGAGTATGGAGAGCAGTTGTTCGGGACAGCGGCTGGCAAGTTAAGGAAGGGGATAACGAAAGATGAGATTGGCTACTATCAGATTTCAAGAAAAGGAATGTGTGGCAGTACAGACAGAGAAGGGAATGATAACTCTGGAATCCATTGGTGTAAATGTCATGGATATGAATGAACTGGTGCGAAGATATGATGAACTACAGAATGTACTAACAGATAAGATTGTGGGAGCCAAGACGTTGGAAAAGGAAGAATACAGCATATTGGCGCCAATCCCTGTTCCTCTGCAGGATGTTATCTGTCTTGGCGTAAACTATCGGGAGCATATAGAAGAAACAATAGATGTACTGGATTTCACAAATAAGAAGGATGCGGTTTATTTTTCCAAACGTGTGAACCGTGCAAATGATCCGGATGGAAATATTCCGGTGTACGACTTTGTAGATGCGCTGGATTATGAAGTGGAACTTGGCGTGATCCTGAAGAAGGAGGTGTTTAATGTGAGCGTAGAAGAAGCTGCGGATGTGATCCTGGGCTATACGATCATCAATGACGTGAGTGCGAGAAACCTTCAGTTTAAACATCAGCAATGGTATCGTGGTAAGAGTCTTGACGGATATACGCCTATGGGACCGTGTATAGTGACCGGTGATGAGATAGGGGATCCGCATGATCTGGAGATATGCTGCTATGTGAATGATGAGAAGCGTCAGGAGAGCAATACAAAGTATATGATCACTACGGTAGAAGAGGCCATCTCCGAACTATCACAGGGAATGACACTGAAAGCAGGAACGATCATAGCAACCGGAACACCCGGTGGTGTAGCTATGGGAATGAAGCCTCCTGTGTATCTGAAAAAGGGTGATGTTATAAGATGTGAGATCCGGGATATAGGTAGCCTGGTGAATCGTTGTATGTAGAGGTATCAGCATGGAAAAGATGGTAAGGAAGGCGATCATCCGTTACCTGAAAAAACATTTTCCGGGAAAGGAAAAGAAGATCATAAGGAAAGCGGATGCAATACTGCCGAAGCTGAAGGCAAAAGCGCCGGATATGGGTGGAAAAGATAATCCACTTGCCGGTAATCTGGATATGTTTCTGTTATTTCTGTCATTTTATGAGGCAGCAGGGCATCGTATGTCAGGAGAAGCGATAGATGAGATCATAGAAGATCTGTACCGGCAGATGAAATGGATGGGAGGCCTGTTGAATATAAACAGAAAGCCTGTAGTGTCTGTTTTGCGAAGCTATCTGTATAAAAGCTATACAAAGTATTCCGATCAGGTTAAAGAAAAACAAGCCAAAGGGGAATGGATGGATACGTGGGGGATGCTGGTAAATCCGGAGAACAAGACGGAGGGCTATGCGTTTACCCTGGTAGGATGTCCGCTGGTTGAGTATGCGAAAAAGTATGGGTATATGGAGCTGATGCCGCATATGTGTGCACTGGATCACACGTATGCAAAGCTGATGCATGCAAAACTGATCCGTACACATACTGTTGCTACAGGGGCTGATTCCTGTGACTACTGGTATGTTCCGGATCAGAGCAGGACGGCTAGAAATTATAAAGGGATAATTGTTTAATAAGATGTAGAGATTATAACTTTTGGCATGATCAATTAGGAGAGGTATATGGATGTCATCCTGAAGTATGCCGGAAGGCCCGAGAGAAGAGGAGAGAGGTTAGATGTTATTCAATTTCATATATGGTCTTATAGGAATTGTTCTTCTTACATTATTCTGTCTGCCCGGGGCATTTCTTGTGCCGCAGGTTGCGTACTGGTTTATGACTCCAAGTGCGGTTGAACAATTGGAGAAATACGATATTCCCCGTAAATTTTTGCTTAAGGACAAGATCATCATGGGCTTTCTTTTGCTTATTGTGGGAGCAGGATATATCGTGACGATCATAGTTGCAGGAAAACAGGGAGTGGCTTCAGGTATGAATCTATGGCAGCTGAGTCTTCGCTTTGCGATCATGTTCTGGATGACTTCAATCTTTGATGCCATAGTTCTTGACTGGTGGATGTTTACAAAGACTGACATATTTGGGATTCTGATCCTGAAAAAGACAGGGATAAAACCGGATATAATGCGGGTAGATGTACAATGGGATGGCTATGAAATCCCGAAGCTTTTTATAGAAGCTGTTTTATCAGTGATACTTGCATTTATCTTCATTAAAGTATGTTGAAAAGTGTCAGGAGCATGGAAGATAATAGACGAGGGGCAATGGAGATGGCAGAGATCATGGTGGAGATAGCAGGCGGGAATAAATAAATATTCCAGGAAATAAAAGTTGACAAATACCCCCGTGGGGTATATATTGATCACAAAGATCGATATACCCCATGGGGGTATTTTAATAGGTGGGAGGTTATCCTATGGCAGGAAAGAAAGAAGAAAAAGCAACATGTCCCCATTGTTCAGGGAAACATAAGAGCAGGGACGAGAAAGAGATTAAAGATCTGATGAACCGCCTGAAGAGGATAGAGGGACAGGTACGCGGGGTGGAAGGAATGGTCGAAAACGGCATGTATTGTACGGATATATTGATACAAGTGTCGGCGATAACTTCAGCGCTGAACAGTTTTAATAAGGTGCTGCTGGCAAATCATATGAAGACCTGTGTTGCGGACAATATCCGTGAGGGGAATGATGAGGTTATTGATGAGCTGGTGGTCACGCTGCAGAAATTGATGAAATAACGCTTTATTAGAGGAAAACAGAGGCGTGTTGTGTAGATTGGGGAACCTATGGAACGATACAATGTAACCGGGATGAGTTGTGCGGCCTGCCAGGCAAGAGTGGAGAAGGTAGTCAGGGCAGTGGAAGGTGTAGAAAGCTGTGCTGTAAGTCTGCTTACTAACTCTATGGGAGTGGAGGGCAGTGCTTCTGCTGAAAAGATCATTAAAGCGGTAGAAGATGCCGGCTATGGTGCGAGTCTGCAGGCGACAAAGGATCATGAAACAGGCACAAATACATACGAAGATACGTTAAAGGATACGGAAACGCCCAGACTTAAAAGACGTCTTATCGCTTCCGTTATATTGCTGATACCATTAATGTATGTTTCCATGGCACATATGTTATGGAATTGGCCGCTTCCGGGATTCCTTGACGGTAATCATGTGGCAATGGGAATATATGAAATGCTCATCGCCGGTTTTATCATGGTTATCA
>JAEEGL010540394.1_pt1 | contig 26936 bp, 23 predicted proteins | sample 9134231 | NCBI WGS metagenome assembly JAEEGL01 (sample SAMN16246548, study PRJNA631951) | gut metagenome | biome: gut microbiome; feature: rumen; material: fiber-attached | host: Bos | place: Iran: Karaj | collected 2018-10 | reverse complement strand
TTTAGAAAAGACTGATGCTCAGGTATTTGGTGCTTATAAGCATGCTGGTGGTAGAATCGTTGTTGTTGCTATCTTAGATGGTAATGATGAAGTAGTAGCTAAGGATGTTGCTATGCATGTAGCTGCTATGGGTCCTAGATATGTATCTAAGGATGATATTCCTGCTGAAGAAGTTGCTAAGGAAAGAGAAATCATTTTAGCAACAGCATTAAATGAAAATGCTACATCAGCTAAGCCAAAGCCAGAACAAATTATCGCAGATAAGATTGTTCCAGGTAGACTTGAAAAGAGCTTAAAGGAAATCTGCTTATTATCTCAAGCATTCGTTAAGAATCCAGATCAAACAGTTGAGGCATATGTTGCTGGCGCTAAGTCAAAGGTAGTAACATTCATCCGTTTAGCTGTTGGTGAAGGTATTGAAAAGCAAGAAGTTGATTTTGCTGCTGAAGTAGCTGCTCAATCTGCTGCATTCAATAAGTAATAATTGATAACCGCGAAAACTCGCGGTTATTTTTTTATAATTAGATTAAAAAGTATTAGTATTAATTAAAACAATATGGTAAAATAATCTTTGAAAAAATAATAGTTAATCTATTGTGAATAAAGGACGGAATTTAAATATGTATAAGCGAATATTATTAAAGCTTTCAGGTGAAGCATTAAAGGCTGATTCTAATGCTATAATCGATCCTGAAACTGTTAAGGGTATAGCCGCTCAAATTAAGCAAATCTACGATTTAGGTACTGAAATTGGTATCGTTGTCGGTGGTGGCAATATTTGGAGAGGTAAAATTGGTGAAGAACTAGGTATGGAAAGAGCTCAAGCAGATTACATGGGTATGCTTGCTACTATCATGAATGGATTATCAATCCAGGATGCATTAGAAGGCATGGGAGTACCTACAAGATGTATGACTGCACTTCCTATTGATACTGTGGCAGAGCCTTATATTAGAAGGAAGGCAATTAGACACTTAGAAAAGGGAAGAGTATGTATCTTTGCTGGTGGTCTTGGTAGCCCATATTTCTCAACAGATACTGCATGTGTACTTCGTGCAACAGAAATTGGTGCTGAGATTGTATTAATGGCAAAGAATGGTACTGAGGGTATTTATGATTCAGATCCTAGAAAGAATCCTAATGCTCATATGTATCATGAATTAACATTCAATGAGATTTTGGAAAAAGGTCTTGCAGTTATGGATTCAACAGCTGCATCATTATGTAGAGATAATAAGTTACCACTTATCGTATTCAATATGAATAAGGATGGAAATATCCTAAGAGCTGTTAAGGGCGAAAATATTGGTACAAAAGTTAAATTTTAATTTGGAGGAAAAATATGGAAGAATTAGAAATGGTTCAGCTTGAAGCTGAAGAAAAAATGGACAAGGCTATTGCCGCATATGAAAGAGAATTATCTACAGTTAGAACTGGTAGAGCTAATGCAGCATTATTAGATTCTATTTCAATTGATTATTATGGTGTTCCAACTCCTGTAAAGCAGATTTCATCTATTACTATTCCAGAGGCAAATCAGCTTTATATTAAGCCTTTCGATAAGTCATCTATTAAGAATATTGAATCTGCAATTTTTGCCTCACCTCTAGGATTAACTCCTCAATCAGATGGTAATGGTATTAGATTAGTATTACCTCAAATGACAGAAGAGAGAAGACGTGAACTTGCTAAGCTTGTTGCTAAGATGAGCGAAACTGCTAAGGTTAACGTTAGAAATGTAAGACGTGAACTTAATGACCAAATTAAGAAGCTTGAGCTACCTGAAGATGATGAAAAGGGTGCTTTAGAAGATTGCCAAAAGCTTACTGATAAAAAGATTGAAGAAGTTGAAGCAATTACTAAGAAGAAACAAGATGAATTAATGTCTATGTAAAAGCCTATTTACTAGGCTTTTTTCTTTATGTATTATTTGTACATCTAGATTTTTATAATTCAAAATGATATAATAAAATGAATTTTTGTAGGATTATTAATAATAATCCTTTTATGCAAGGAGGGTAATAATCGTGAAAAAGCGTTTTGTAACTGCAACTATATTGATTATGACAGCCTTACCTTTATTAATTCTTTCTGTTAAATTTACTATTGCCAGAAGAATTCTAGAGGTAATTTTGATGTTTGTCGCTGTAGGCGCCGAAATCGAATTATTAAATATGTATGATAAGTCTAAGAAGATACCGTTATGGGTTAAAATAGTTACGGTATTCTTAACTATAGTTATGTATTTCTCAGTTGTTAACTGGTTCTATATGTCATCATTTGGATCTAAATTTAGAGAAGACCCATTAATTCATAAAATATTGAAGACTATAAGATTTGACAAATTTACAACTCCTTTTGCCGCAATTATCATTATGTTCCTAACATTCATGTCAATGATGATTTTGGTTCCTGATTTTGAGGTATCTGATGTTGGTCGTTTATTCTTAGCAGTATTATATTCTGGTATTTGTGTTGGTGCATTTACAGTTTTATATTCATTTGGTTTAAGATTTATTGTTTATCTTCTTGCAATTACGGTATTTACTGATATTTTTGCCCTCGTATTTGGTATGCTGTTTGGTAAGCATAAGATGGCGCCTGTCATTTCTCCAAAGAAGACATGGGAGGGTGCTATTGGTGGTACAGCTACAGCTTTAGTCGTAGGCGCTACTATTATTTCTATTTATTCATTTATTTCTCCATTATTCCATGGTGAATCAATTGAATTCTTTAGTGGTATTATAAAAGAAGATTTCTCAGTTGGTGGAAATATCTTTGTTGCGATAATATTAACTTTATTCTTATCAATTTGTTCTCAAATTGGAGACTTAGTGGCTTCTAAATTAAAGAGAGCCTATGGTATTAAAGATTATTCTAATATTTTCCCAGGACATGGTGGTATATTAGATAGATTTGATTCTGCATTCTTCGCATCTGCGATGTTCTTATTAATTGTTGTTATTATTCTTTGTTTGTTCGCCTAAGGAAGTGTAAAAAATGAGATATTTGTATATTGTTGGCGCGTCTGGTTCAATCGGTAGACAAACACTTGATATAGTTAAAGCAAATCCTAATGAATTTAAGGTTGTTGGCTTATCTGTTGGTAGAGATTTAAATTTAGCTAAGGAATTAATAGAAGAATTTAAACCTGAGATTGTTTGTTTCCGTGAGGAAAAGTGCGAATTATCTTATAATCCTAAAATTGTATATGGTGATCAAGGATTATTAGAAGTATCTAAGTATCATAATGATAAATACGATGATGAGGTATTTGTAAATGCCTTAGTTGGTATTTCAGGTTTACTACCTACAGTCTATGCAATAAAATCTAAGAAGACTATTTGCTTAGCCAATAAAGAAACATTAGTAGTTGCTGGTGATATTATAAAATCATTAGTAAAAGAAAATGATGTTGATTTAGTTCCTATTGATTCTGAACATTCGGCAATTTTACAATGTCTTCAAGGTGAAAAGAAGAGTGAAGTAAAAAGATTATTAATTACTGCCTCTGGTGGTTCATTTAGAAATAGAACAAGAGAAGAATTAACGGATGTTACAGTATCTGATGCCCTAAAGCATCCTAATTGGAAGATGGGAGCTAAGATTACTATTGATTCAGCAACTATGATGAATAAGGGTTTTGAGGTTATTGAGGCCCATTATTTATTTGATATGCCCTATAACAAGATTGAGGCTGTCTTACACCCTGAATCAATAATTCATTCTATGGTTGAATATAATGATGGAACTATTAAAGCAGAACTTGGTACTGCAGATATGCATACTCCAATTTCTTATGCTTTAAGATATCCATCTCACAATAATTTAGAATCTGATAATCTAGATATCTTCAATCTAGATTTACATTTTAGAAAATTAGATTATAAAAGATACCCTTGCCTTTTATATGCATATATGGCAGCTAAATCGGGTGGTATTTATTATGCGGTATTAAATGCGGCAAATGAAGCAGCTGTAAAATTATTCTTAGAGGGTAAGATTAAATTCTTACAAATAGAAGATATTATCTATGAAGAAATTACTAATAATAAATACGAGGGTATTGAATATAATTTAGATAATATAATTTCTACTAGTAAGGAAATTATGAATAACATTTATAAAAAATTTGGTGATTAGTTATGGTATTAACAATTAGTGAACCATTTCTTACAATTGTTGCTATATTAGCATTTGCAATCATTATTGGATTAAGTATATCTCTTCATGAGCTTGGCCATTTAGTTGCTGCTAAGAAGGCAGGAGTATTATGCTACGATTATTCTGTAGGATTTGGTCCAATCATTTATAAAAAACAAAAAGGTGAAACTCAATATTCTATAAGAGCAATTCCACTTGGTGGATTTGTTCAAATGGCTGGCATGATCGATTTGTCATCTGATATTAAGAAGCAACCTGAAATAGGTCTTAATTTTGATGAAGAAGGAAAGATAACTGAGGTTGTATTAGATCCTGAAAGAGAAGCTCAAGCTAGAGGTAAGGTTTACGAATTGGATTTATTAGGTGATAAAGGCGAACCTATGTATATTACACTTGAAGATACAAATGGTAATGTTACTCAGTATTTTGTATCTGATAATGCAAGTTATGTATTTGAAAAGAATCAAAGATTAGGTTTACCACCTTACGAAAGAACAGTAGATTCTAAATCAAAGCCTTGGAGATTAATTGTATTCTTTGCTGGTGCTTTTATGAATTTCGTATTAGCATTAATAATATATTTTATTGTTTCATTCGCAACAGGTGTTGCCAATAATTCATCAAACGAGATAGGTTCTATTACAGATAATTTCCCTGCAGGTGAAGTATTACAAGCAGGAGATAAGATTACTTCTGTAAATGGTGTAGCTGTATCTAGTTGGGATGCCTTTTCTAGTGAAATGGAACAGGTTTATAAAAATCATAAAACAAGTGCTATTATTAAAGTTTCAAGAAATAATGAAGAATTTGAATATGAGATTTATTCTCGTACAGCGTTTAATTCATTTGGCCTTTCTGATTTTGGTGCGGAAACTAAAGGTTTAGCTGAAATACCTACTCATGCAGGTGTTTATGGTTTAGAGGTTGGTAATGTAAATCCTGTTTATAAGAATAAGTCTGATTCTGATAATAAGAATAATATTTCTAAGGGTGATTACTTAGTTGGTATTTCAATTGGTGGCACAGAATATTCTTTAAATGAAGCGGCATATGATGTAAATGGTAAGAGCGTAAGTGGCTATGGCTATTTAGCATATTTAGTTGAAGAACATATAGGTATTGGTGATCCTGCAATTAAGTTTGAATATTATCATTTAGATAATAAAAATACTGATGATAAGTCAGATGATGAATATACATTAGTTAGCTTTGATAATGCTAAAGAAATAGAACCATATACAGATGAATTATTAGATAGTCAAAATGTTACTAAGATAGTTCATCTAATTGGTGTAGCTTCAACTACTCATTTTGATTTCTTCCCTTGTGTTGGTAATGCATTTAAGATGTTCTGGACTGATTTTACAGTAATCTTTAGAACATTAAAGTTATTAATAGCTCCAAGTGATGTTAGACAGGTTGGTGTTTCTAATTTAAGTGGAGTTGTTGGTATATTTGGACAAATTAAGAGCTATGTAAATACTGGTTTTATTCCATTATTAGCATTTGCTGCATTATTATCTGTTAATTTAGGTATTGTTAACTTATTACCTATTCCAGCATTAGATGGTGGTAAGATTTTATTCGTAATTATTGAGGCAATAACAAAGAAGAAAGTGCCAAAGAAGGTAGAAGCCATTATCAATGGCGTATTTATGCTATTGCTATTAGGCTTAATGATTTTCGTTACTGTTAATGATATTATGAGAATTTAAGTGGGGTGATTAATGATGAAATATATTAATCCTGTATTAGTATCTGATTATTCAGATCCTGATGTAATTAGATATAAAGATAATTATTATATGATTTCATCATCATTCAATCACTTTCCAGGAGTTCCCGTATTAAAATCGAAGAATTTAGTTAATTGGAAACAAATAGGATATATTTTTGATAAGCTTCCTTTTGATAAATTCAATAATGTATGTCATGGTGAAGGTGCTTGGGCACCTTCGATTCGATATAACGAAGGTAAATTTTATGCATTTATCCCATTTCCTGATGAAGGCATTTATGTATCTGAATGTACTGATATTGAAAAGGGAGATTGGAGTGAGCCTTGGCCTATATTAGAAGGAAAGGGCTATGAAGATCCATGTCCTATTTGGATGGATGATAAATGCTATGTTGTTATAGGCTTTGTTAAATCTAGAATAGGCTTTAATTCAAAACTTGCTGTATTTGAAATAACTAAAGATTGTAAAACTAGATTGTCTGATTATAAATTTATTTATGATGGTCATAATACACAGCCTACAATAGAAGGACCTAAGTTCTATAAAATAGGAGAATATATTTATATATTAGCTCCAGCTGGTTCTGTAAAGACTGGCTGGCAAACAGCATTAAGAAGTAAAAACATATATGGACCATATGAAGAAAAAATCGTCATGATGCAAAATGATTCTAAAACTAATGGTCCACATCAAGGTGCTTTAATTGATTTACCAAATGGTGATTATGCATTTATGCATTTTCAAGATATGGGTGTATATGGAAGAATTGTTCATCTTGAGCCAGTTGTTTGGAGTGATGGCTGGCCACTAATAGGTAGAGTAAATGATTTATTATTAGCAGGTACTCCAGTAGATGAGCATGAATATTTAATTGATAAGGTATCAAATTATAAATTAATGATGTCTGATAAATTTGATAATGATAAATTATCATTTATGTGGCAAACACCTGCTTATTTAAAGAATGAATGGTACAGATTAGATAATGGATTAATTTTAAATTGTGTTTATGATTCAAAATCAATTAATTCATTAAATTTATGCCCTAATTTATTCTTAACTAAAATAAATGGGTTCTCATTCAATGTTTCTGTAAAAATTGATTTAAGCCTTAAAAATGAAGGCGATGAGGCAGGCTTATGCTTTATGGGAAAAGAATATGCCTATATAAGCGTAAAAAGAATTAATGATAATAATTATATATTGCTAAATGAAGGCTCATTTGGTAATAATGATAGGATATTAGAAAAAATAGAATATAGTGATAATGTAATTACATTCAATATGTATTTTAAATATCCTGGTGTATACCAATTTGGTATTAATGGAAAGAAAATAAAAAAAGAATTCATTGGATATCCAGGAAGATGGATTGGTGGCAAATATGGTTTATTTGCTAGAGGAAATATGAATTCAAATGGTTATGCTAAATTTAATGATTTCAAGGTGGTGATGAAGCATGGCAAATAATATTAAGGTTGGAGATAATTTTATTCTTGATGTGAAAAGATTAGGAATAAATGGTGAAGGTATTGGCTTTTATAATCACGTGGCTGTATTTGTAGATGGAGCTATTCCAGGTGAGGGTCATAATGTTGAAATAACAAAAGTATTAGATAAGATGGCTTTTGCTAAAACATTAGAAATTAAGCATCAATCAGAAGATAGAAGAAATCCTGAATGCCCATATTATAATGAATGTGGCGGATGTAACACAATGCATATTTCATCTTCAAAGATGGCTGAATTAAAAAGAGATATTTTAATTGAATCAATTAATAGATATACAAAGATTAATACTAAGAAGTTTGAAATAAAGCCAACTATCACTTCAAACCAATTTAAATATAGAAATAGAAGTCAGCTTCAGGTTGTAAAGAATAATAGTGGTTCATCAGTTGCGATGACTAAGGTAAATTCTAATATTGCTGTTTCTATTAATAATTGCTTAGTTCAAACTGATGTTATTAATGAATTAAATAATAAAATTTGTAAAATAATAGATGAATTAAAGATTTCTATTTTCTCTTATAAGCTTAATAGAGGTATAATTAGATATATAACAATTCGAGTTAATAAGAAGGGTGAAGCATTAGTTTGTTTAGTATGCTTCGAAAAGAATGATAAGGTAAAGGAACTAGCAGAAAAGGTTTCTAAGCTAGATTATGTAATTGGTGTTTATAGATCATTTAATAATTCATTAGAATCAGGTGCTGAAATAGTAGGTAAGGATATTGAATTATTAGAAGGTAAGCCATATATTGTTGAGACATTAGGAAAAATAAAATATCAAATCTATCCTAATACATTCTTCCAATTGAATTCTCTTCAAGCAGAGGCAATGTATGATGTTGTTTTAAAAGCATGCAAGCTAAGCTTTAAGGAAAGAGTTTTGGATGCATATTGTGGTGTAGGTTCAATTGGTCTTTATTTAGCACATAATGCTAAAGAGGTAGTAGGTATTGAGTATAATAAGGATTCAGTTATTGCCGCTACAGAAAATGCAAAATTAAATAAGATTAATAACGTTAAATTTATGCAGGGTAATGCCCATGAATTATTACCTAAGCTAATTAAGGATGGAGTTACATTTGACGTAATAGTTGTTGACCCACCAAGAACAGGCTTAGATGATAAATTTATTAATGCTATATTAGAATCTAATGTAAAGAAACTTATATATGTTTCTTGTAATCCAGCAACACTTGCTAAAAATTTAGGAAAATTAACAGAGAAGTATAATATTAATTCAATTACTCCTATTGATATGTTCCCAAATACTGCATTAGTAGAAAGTGTTACTTGTTTAACTTTAGGAGCACAGCATAAATAAATTGATGTGTTGGTAAATTTACGTACATTTGACGCGATGAATTCAAGCCGTGTATAAAAAGAACTAGGAGATGTTATCTTGGATATTTTTAAGGAATATTTGATACAAAATTGGTCGTTGATTTTGGTTTTAATGGCTTTTGTCATTTTGTTAATGATTACTGTATTTTTGAACAAAAGTACAATAAGAAGAATCTATATCCTGATTGGTGTTGTTTTCTTATTGTCGATAAGTGTGTTTTTTGAATTCTATTTGGCTGATATTAATGAACTACCAAACGTTAGAATTGTGCTTGTTGCGATTAGGTATAGTTCATTACCTATCATTGTTTCACTAATCCTATATGCTTTAGTAAAAAAATCTCATTGGTATATATTTATACCAGCAATAGTTTTAGCAATCATTAATATTATTTCAATATTTACAGGAATTGTATTTTCGATTGATAGTGATGGAACTTTAAGACGTGGCTTTTTAGGTTACTTACCTTATATTGGTGTTGGAGGATATTGTTTCTTCTTAATTTATGCTTTATTAAAACAAAGCAATAAACAAGTAAGTGAAATAATCCCAATTATTTTCTTAGCATTTTCTTTTGCTACAGGTATAATATTTCCATTCATAATTGGAAAAGATTATTCTAAAATCTTTTGTACTACTGTAGGTATAGCGTTATTCGTTTATTATGTATTCTTAATTCTACAATTAACAAAAAAAGATGCACTTACAGGTCTATTAAATCGTCAGGCATATTATGCATCTATAAGACGCAATATAAAAGATATTACAGCTATTATTTCTATTGATATGAATGGATTAAAAACAATTAATGATACTTTAGGACATTTAGCTGGTGATCAGGCGATTGTTACTGTAGCTTCTTGCTTTTCAAGTGTAGTAAAATTTAAACAATCAGTATATCGTATTGGTGGAGATGAGTTTATTATTGTTTGTAGAAAAACATCAGAAGAAGAATTAAAAAAGCTAGTATCTGATTTAAAAGAGAGTGTTTCAAAAACACAATATACTGTTTCAATAGGATATAGTTATTCTGTAGTACAAAATAAAGTAATAGACGAAATGGTAAAAGTATCTGATTTAATGATGTATCGCGATAAAGCAAGACATTATGAAAATGTAAATAAAATGAAAGAATCTCAATAAAGAAGTCTAATACTAGTTCGACTTTGTAAGTTGAAATTGTATTTAAGTTAATCTTAAAATAAAAATAATGAACGTCTACGTGGAAATCTGTAGACGTTTTTTTTATGATGAGATGATATAATTTAAGTGGTATAAAATAAGTAGAAAATATAGGAGTGTAATAGTTGAAGTACATATTAATATCTTCATTTATTTTATTGGGATGCATATTATTAGGAATAGTTGTTGTATTAGTCATCAATAAAATAATGAAAAAGAAATTAAAACTATATTTGAATATTATTATCGCAAGTAGTATTACAATAGTTGGATTACTCATAGCATTTACAATTTTCGCATTCGATTATTATAAAGCAGATTCAAAGGCTTATGATTATTTAGAAAGTAGCGTTAATGTAGCTGTCAATAAAACAGACTTTGGTTATTTCTTTGATGGTGTTGGTACAAATGATTGTATTATTTTTTATCCAGGTGCCAAGGTTGAAGTTGAGGCATACGCGCCAATTATGCATGAACTAGCAAATGAAGGTATAGATACATTCTTAATTAAGATGCCTATTAATATTGCTTATTTTGGTAGCTCATTAGCAGATCAAGTAATAAATAATTATAAATATGATAATTATTATATGTGTGGTCATTCACTTGGTGGTATAGTAGCCTCAAAATATACAACTAAAAATGATAAGATTAAAGGTATTATTTATCTAGCTTCTTATTCAACTATAAAGCTAAATGATGACATAAAGGTATTATCATTATATGGTTCTAATGATAAGGTATTAAATATTGATGAATATAATAAGAATAAGAAGAATTGGCCTAGTACGTATCGTGAAATAATTATAGAAGGTGGAAACCATGCTCAATTTGGTTTTTATAATGAACAAGATGGAGATGGTATTGCAAATATAAGTAATACTGATCAGATAAACATAACAAAAGAAGAAATAATAAAATTTATTAAAAGTTAGAGCGCCCAAATTATGAAAAATTGGGTGTTTTTCTTTGCCCATAAAAGCAAGTAAAAATAATTAAAAATGACTTTCAAACGTTTACGAAAATCGGTACACCTGTGTCAGTTGTGTTTTGCAAAATAGCAAAAATTTCGTATGCTATTCGCGAAAATGGTACAATAGCGCATTTTTGTTCGTAATTCACGACCAATTTTAAAATAATATGAAAAATATTAAAAAAATGTTTGAGAAAGCGTTTACAATGAAAGCGTTTTAGTTTATAATGTCGCTGTGAGTTGATTTTGATACTAACGGGGGGTAAATATGAAAATTAAAAAGGTATCAACAGTTTTAGCAATCACAGGAGCAGTTACTGCAGCAGTGGTTGCAACAGTTAAGTTAGCAGGCAGCAATAAAGCAAAAGAAGTGGCAGTTGAAGAAAATGCTGTGCTAGCTCAAGAAATGTCTGAGGAGAACGTTTCTTTAAATGCTATCACTAGTAACACTGGTGTAGTAATCACTGAGGCTAAGGGAGATCAAGAATCTTTATACGCGATCTTTAAGGGTGTCAGTGGTGCTTCAGGCTACAATGCTTACGTTAGAAAGGGAAGCGGAAGCTATGTTAAGCTTGACACACAATTAGTAAGAACTTATTCAGGAAGTTATAGAGTAGATGCAGTTGGCTTATCAGCTGGTACTTACTCTTTAAAGATTGTTCCAGTAATTAATGGTTCAGAAACTACAGATGCAAAGAAGTGTGCATTAGCTACTGACTTAAATGTTATTAGCTATGATAGAACTGGTTTTGCATTTAAGAAGAATGATAAGAATTCAAATGGTGATGCATCAGGTGCTTATAATTCTGATGGTACTTTAAAAAGTAATGCTAAGGTATTTTATGTTACAGCTAAGACTGCAAAGACTATTTCAACAACTGTAACAATCGATTCTAAGGGTACAAAGAATACATTTACTGGTTTACAAGCAATTGTAACTGCATATCAAAAGGGATACGATACAACACCAGTTGCTTTTAGATTCATTGGTCAAGTTAAGTCTTCTGATATGGATTCATTAGGTTCATCTTCTGAGGGTCTACAAATTAAGGGTAAGGCTGTAGGTTCTATGATGAACATGACATTCGAAGGTATCGGTAATGACGCTACTATTTATGGATTTGGTTTCTTAATTAGAAATAGTAATAATGTAGAAGTTAGAAACCTTGGTTTCATGACTAAGATGGACGATAATGTATCTATTGATACAGGTAACTATAACATTTGGGTTCATGACTGTGATTTCTTCTATGGTGCTGCAGGTTCAGGCGACCATGCTAAGGGTGATGGAGCCCTAGATATTAAGGGAACTTTATATGCAACATTATCATATAACCATTTCTGGGATTGTGGTAAGACTACATTAAATAGTAATGGCGACGTAGTTGATTATGTATCATATCATCATAACTGGTATGACCATTCAGATTCTCGTCATCCAAGAATTAGAAAGTCTACAGCTATCCATATTTATAATAACTACTTTGATGGTAATGCAAAGTATGGTGTTGGTGTAACAACTGGTTCATCAGCATTCGTTGAAGCTAACTACTTCAGAAATTGTAAGAACCCTATGTTATCTTCATTACAAGGTACAGATGCTAAGGGTGAAGGTACATTCTCTTCTGAAACAGGAGGAATGATTAAGGCTTATAACAATAAGATTTCTGGTGCTGGAGGATTAGTATATGCAAATGCTGGTTCAGGTACTCAAGGTGCTACATCAGCAGCTGATTCTAAGTCATTTGATGCTTATTTAGCAACAAGTAGAAATGAAACTGTAGCATCTTCATATAAGACAGTTTCAGGTGGAACAACATATTCTAACTTCGATACTAATTCAAGCATTATGTATTCATATAATGTTCAAACTCCAGATGCTGCATTAACAACAGTAAAGGCTTATGCAGGTCGTGTTGGCGGCGGAGACTTACAATGGACATTCAATAACGCAACAGAAGATACAAATTACGCTGTAATTCCTGGTTTAAGAAGTGCAGTTGATAGTTATACATCTAAGATGACTGCATACCAAACTACAACATTTGCATCAAGTAATTTAAATGTTACTGAACAAACTATTGGTGGTACTACAACTTCAGGCTCTAGCTCATCAGGTTCATCAAGTTCATCTGGATCTTCAAGCTCTGGTTCTTCATCAAGTGGTTCATCTAGCTCAGGTTCAAGCTCATCTGGATCTTCAAGCTCTTCAGGATCTTCAAGCTCTTCAGGAAGCTCAAGCTCAAGTACAGCAACTTCAGCATCTTGGAACTTCAAGGATACAAGCTTTAAGTCTTTAGGCACAATTACATCAACAAAGACTATTGATAATTTAACATTATTAGCAACATCAGCTAAGACAATGTCAGTTAAGTCAGCATCTGTAACAGTTGATGGTACAAGCTATACAAACTGCTTAGCATTAGGTGGTGCTGGTACTACAACTTATCGTAGTGTAAAGGTTCCTGTATCTGGTGCATCTACAATTAAGGTTACATTAGACGCTTCAGCATCTCGTACATTAGTTATCGCAGACGCAAATGGTAAGCAATTAGGTACTATCGCAGCTGGTACAACAGCAGCAACTAAGACATTCAACTACACAGGTTCAAGCGGATATATCTATTTATATTCTTCAAATAGTAATATCAACTTATATAAGATCCAAGTAGACTTTAATGGTTCTTCATCAAGTTCATCTGGATCTTCAAGCTCATCAAGTAGTTCATCAAGCTCAAGCTCTTCAAGTTCATCTCAAACAGCTACTCAAACATTAAACTTCAAGGGTAAGAAGATTAATGCTTCATCTAACATCTTCACAGTAGCTGGTTCTTATAAGGAATTGAGCTATACATTAAATGGTACTGCATTAGATTATGCATTAAAACTTGATTCAAAGGGTTCAATTAAGTTCACATTAACAAGCTCAACTAAGGTTACTGTTTATGCATGTGGTAAGGCAAATGGTACAAAGATTGCTATAGGTTCTAATACAGCAACATTAACAACTAATACAACTGCTTATACATATACTTTATCAGCTGGTACATATACAATTAGTCGTGTATCTGGTGAATCTTATATTTTCGCAGTTTTACTTGGTTAATTAAATAATTAGAGATTAAGGATAGATTAGGTTCTATCCTTTTTTTCTTTAATATATTAATAAATAGTTATGCTATAATACATAAGTGGAGAGATATTATGAATATTACATTTGAAAATACTTCATTTAAATATATAGAAAGAAAGATATTAGATAATGTATCTTTTTCAATCACTGATTCAGATAAGATTGGTGTAGTTGGTGTTAATGGTACTGGTAAAACTACAATGCTTAAACTTATTTTAGGTATTGAAAAGCCAATTAGCGGAAACATCATAAAAAGTGGTGGTATGAGAATTAATTATTTAGAACAGGATCCTAAATTTGATGAATCTAAATCATTATTTGAAATAATAATGGAAGGTTCAACAGAGAAAAATCCTATTTTAGATTATGAGGTTAATTCAATATTATCTAAGTTAGGATTTGATGACTCTAGTATAAAGCCAGTTAATTTTAGTGGTGGTCAAAGAAAAAGATTGGCCATTGCTAAAGTATTAGTTACACCTTGTGATATATTAATATTAGACGAACCTACAAACCATCTAGATAATGCATTGATTTTATGGTTAGAAAAATATCTTATTAAATGGAAAAAGGGTTTAATAATGGTTACCCATGATAGATATTTCTTACAAAAGGTATGTAATAAAATGATGGAATTAGATTTTGGTAAGGTTTATCTATATGATGGTAATTATGATTCATTCTTAGGATTAAAGGCTAAGAGAATAGAAGATGAAAATAAGGCTATGAAAAAGCTTAAATCTATTCTAAAGGTTGAGTCTGAATGGATGGGAAGAAGTGTAGAGGCAAGACGTACTAAGAATAAGGCTAGAATTGAAAGATTTGAAAAATTATCAGATGTTAAATTTAATGAATATAAATCAATTGAATTTTCTAGTGTAAATACTTATTTAGGTAAAAAACTTATTTCACTTAAGAATGGTTCAAAAGCATTTGGAGATAAGGTATTATTTAAGGATTTTTCTTTTGATTTAAATAGAAATGATATTATTGGTATTGTTGGAGATAATGGTGCTGGTAAATCGACATTATTTAAAATATTGATGCAATTAGAAAGCCTTGATTCTGGTGAATTAATCTTAGGTGAAACATTAAGAATTGGTTATTTTTCACAAAGTCTTGAATTAATTGATCCTGAAATAAGAGTTATTGATTATATAAATGAGGAGCAATCTGTAATTGAAACATTAGATGGAACTATTACATCATCTACATTATTAGAAAGATTTTTATTCCCTAAAGAATTACAATATTCTAAGGTAAAGATGCTTTCTGGTGGAGAAAAGAGAAGATTACAATTAATTAAGGTATTAGCTAAAAATCCCAATATCTTATTATTTGATGAGCCTACTAATGATTTAGATTTATATACTCTTGAGGTATTAGAAGATTATATTATGGATTTTAAAGGTCCTGTATTAACTGTATCTCATGATAGATATTTCTTAGATAAAATATGTAATATGTTATTTATCTTTAAGAATGGAACTATTGAAAAGACTTTAGATTCATTTTCTGATTATTTAGATAAGACAGATGATAATAAAATATCTTCTGAAAAAGCTATTAAGCCAAGAAATAAAAATAAGATGCCCGCAAGGGAAAGAAATGAATTAAATAAATTAGAAGAAGAAATTCCTTCCCTTGAGGATAAATTTAAGCAATTAAATGCTGAAATAAAAGTAAGTACTACAGATTACACGAAGCTAATGGATATTCAAAAGGAAATAGATGAATTATCTAAAATTATTGAAGATAAGACAAATAGATATTTTGAATTACTAGCAATTAAAGAGGAGTATGATGAAAATTGATAAATGTTACTGGCGTTAAACTTGAAACATATAGATTAATACTAAGAAAGATTGATGAAAATGACTTGGCAGATTTCAATGAATATGCAAGTGTAGAAGGTGTCGGTGAGGCTGCTGGTTGGCAACATCATTCAAGTATCGCTGAAAGTGAACTAATTCTTAAAAAAATGGTAGAAAGCTGTTCTGAATTCGCAGTCGTTTATAAGAAGAATAATAAAATGATTGGAACTATTGGCATTCAAAAGCCTACAGTAGAATTAGATGGTTTAAATGGTGTTGAACTTGGATATGTAATATCTAAGGACTACTGGGGAATGGGTATCGCAACTGAGGCTATAAGAGAAGTAATTAGATGGTTAATGTTTGAGGTTAATGTCGATTATGTATCATCTGGTCACTTTGTTGAAAATGAAAGAAGTAAGAGAGTAATTGTTAAGAATAAATTAAAGTTTGTGAAAGATTTAGTTTATACAACAAGAACTAACGAAAAGAAAATTTCTAAATATTATATATTAAAGAGAGAGGATTATCTTAAAACTAAAGAAATAGTTCAAAGATTTGACCCTGATGGAAATAGATTAGAAATTAAAACATATCGTGGTGAAAAGCATATTCCTAATACTTATGTTGGAGTCGTAGATATAATTATTAAAAATGTGAAATACGATTTGTATTTGGTCACAAAAAGAGATATAAATAAAGAGACTTATCCAGGCTTTTTTGAAATTTCAGGTGGTGCTATAGATTATGGTGAAGATTTAGAGCACGCAGCAATTAGAGAAGTAAAAGAAGAAACTGGACTTGATATCTTTAATTTAAAATATAGATATAAGACATTTGGCAATCATATGTTATATTTCACTTTTACTGCCGAGACTAATAATGAGCTTAATGATGTTAGACTACAGGCAGGTGAAACAATGGATTATAAATGGATTAAAGCTAATGAATTTAAAGAATTATTTGATTCAGATAAAGTTCCTGATAAACAAAGATTTAGATTAAAGAAAGCAATAGAAGAATTTGTAAAATAAAGAAAGGAAAAACAAATGATTACTCAAAAAAAACTTAACGCGGTAGTTGGTATATTGTTAATGGCTGTAGGAATACTATCTATATTCCTAGGCATTTTTAGTTATGATTTTTTTAGAGAATTCCTTTGTGTAATTATCGGTATTGGTATGATTGTTACAAACATACCTCCCGTAATATTTTCTTTATACAATCTTGGATATGATAAAAAGAGAAATTTAATGTTCTTAAGTGGAATAATTGGAATAGGGCTTGGAGCTTTTTATATTCCGTTCCATGGAACAGTTATGTCAATTGTTTGTGGTTCATTTTTAATTGTACTTCCAACGATTAGAATTATTTTTGAAGATGATCACTTTGAGCAATTTAAAAAAGAAATATTATTATATGTAATTGGAACTTTTTTATTACTAAATATGCTTGATGTCATGTTTAAGGTTATTGTAATAGTAGCTGGTGTTTTATTCATCTTAGTTGGTGTACATTATTTAGTTGTTTCAAATACTAATAGACGTTCCAAAAAAAGAGGGTCTATTAATGCAGAAATAGAAGTTCATGATGTAGAACCCCTACAGATTGAGTCAAAAGATGAATAATTATGTCACATTCTGACATATTATTTTGTTGACTGTTGTCCAAAAATATGAGATAATTTCGTTGTCTATTTGGAGGTATATATGTCTAAAATTGCAATTATGACTGATAGTAATAGTGGTATTACTCAAGAAAATGCCAAAAAGTTAGGTATTACAGTTGTTCCTATGCCTTTCTTTATTGATGGTGAGGAATATTTAGAGGATATTACTCTTACTCAGGAAAAGTTTTATGAAAAATTATTGGGTGGAGCTAGTGTTTCTACATCTCAGCCTTCAATTGGATATATCACATCAATTTGGGATGACCTATTAAAAGAAAATGATGCCGTTATTTATATTCCAATGTCTTCAGGATTATCTAAGTCATGTGCATCAGCTACTTTAGCCGCTACAGCTGATGAATATAAGGACAAGGTATTTGTTATTGATAATAAAAGAATTTCAGTAACAATGCTATCTAGTGCGCTTGAGGCAAAAAAATTAGCAGAATTAGGTCATAGTCCTAAAGAAATTGCTGATAAGCTTATGGAATATGCTGATAAATCAGATATATTCATTATGGTAGATACCCTTGAATATTTAAAGAAGGGTGGAAGAATTACAGCAACAGCCGCTGCTTTAGGTGGATTATTAAAACTTAAGCCAATTTTAATTATTGAAGGCGATAAGCTAGATAAATATCGTATGAGAAATAGAACTATCGATAATGCTAAAGAAATTATGATTGATGGTATTCGTGGTTTTATTACAGGTTATTTAAAGGATATTAATGGTAGAACTGATGATGTTGATGTTTATACTGTTTATTCTGGAACAGATACAAAAGAAGTAGAGAAATTTACTGTTGAAGTAAATGAAGCATTAAAGGATTTAGGTCTAAGTGTTTCAGGCACTTATCCATTATCTCTTTCTGTATCATGTCATATAGGTGATGGAGCTTTAGCTATTGCAATAGCTAAGAAGATTCCACTTGAATAAAAAAATTGATGACACAGTGTGAAAGCATTGTGTCATTATTTGTTTAAATAAAAATAATATGGTATAATCTTATTGATTTTTAGTTTTAGGATTGGTGATTTTATGAAAAAAAGAATCTCTCCATACACTATTATCATTTTATCCTTTGTTGGAGTAGTATTATTAGGTACTTTGTGCCTTGCAATGCCCTTTGCTTCAACGACAGGAGAATCACATGGATTTGTTAATTCGTTGTTTATGTCAACATCATGTGTATGTGTTACCGGGCTTGGTGTAGTAAACCCATCTACAGATTATACGATGTTTGGTCAAATAACGATGATAGTGCTAATTGAAATAGGTGGTTTATCATTTATTACAATAGCTGTATTCTTCTTCACTATTCTAGGTGCTAGAATTGGTGTTGGTAGCTCATTTATGCTAAGAGAAGCATTAAATCAATCTAGTACAAATGGAGTTATCACTTTAGTAAGAAAGATTATTATCATTTCATTTTCAATTCAGATAATATGTGCAGGAATAAACTTAATTCCAATAATTAAAATAACAAATGGCGATTGGGGACAGGCTATTTTAATGACCTTATATCATAGTGCCGCATCATTTAATAATGCTGGATTTGATATTTTCCCTGGTTCAATTTCTATGATAGAATACGCTGATAACATCATTTTAAATATAACAACTATTGTTATGATTGTTCTTGGTGGTGTTGGTTTTATTGTAATCGATGATGTACTAAGAAAAAGAAGATGGTCTAAGCTATCATTACATACAAAGATGACATTAGTTGTTACTTTAATGTTAATCACTTTTGGTACAGTATTGATTAAGCTTACTTATTTAGATTTATCATTTATGCAATCATTGTTCGCATCAGTAACATGTCGTACTGCTGGTTTTACAACATTTGATTGTTCAACCTTAGCTGATCATCCAGCAACATACTTAATCATGATATTGCTTATGATAATTGGTGCCTCATCTTGTTCAACAGGTGGTGGTGTTAAGACATCAACGTTTGCTATCATTTGTATTACAATCGGTTATTATGCAGTTGGTAAAAAGACTAAGTTATTTAAAAGAAGTATTGCTGATAGCCAAATATTTAAGGCTTTCGTATTAGTTAATGTTTCAGTAATCTTTGTCGTTGTATCTACATTTATTGTTTCTGTAGCTCAATCTATATCAGGTGATGCTTTAGGCTTCCAAGAAGTATTCTTTGAGGTAGTATCTGCATTTTCAACTACAGGATTATCAATGGGAGTAACTGGAGCGTTAAATACATTTAATAGAATATTCTTATGCTTTGTAATGTTATTTGGACGTTTAGGTCCACTTACAGTTATTGGTGTAGTAAATAAAAATTGGATGGCTGATTTTAAGGAACCAATTGGTTATCCGGAGGAGAATGTGATTATAGGATGAAAAAGAAATTTTTTATGGTTATAGGTCTTGGTCGTTTCGGATCATATATTGCTAGAACATTAGTATCTATGAACGCTGAAGTTTTAGCAGTAGATAAAAATATTGATACAGTTCAGGTTATGTATAGTGAGATTCCTAACTGCGTAGCTTGTGATACAGCAAATATGCTTGCACTAAAGAAACTTGATGTAAAATCAATTGATCATGCAATTATTGCCATCGGTAATAGCTTACAGGATTCAATTTTGACTATTACAAACTTAAAACAATTAGGTGTTCCTCAAATTACTGTTCGTGCAGATAAGGAAGAATATAAGCAAATTTATGAGCTTATTGGAGCTAATGATATTATCATTCCAGAGGTTGCCAGTGCAATTTCACTAGCTAATGCCGTAATGAGTGATACAATGCTTGATTATAAGGAATTAGGTGCTGGTTATGCGCTTGTTAACGTAAATGTTGGTATTAATATTGATAAGACATTGATGAAGCTAGATTTACGTAATCAATTTGGTATTAATATCGTTGGTATTCAAAAGGGTGGTAAAACTGATAAGTTTTATATTCCGAGAGGTACAGATAAGCTTGAAAAAGGCGACGTTGTAGTCTGCGTTGGTAAGAAGACTGATGTTAAGAAGTTTGATGACTTCTTAAATAGTTAATATGAAGTTATTGATTATTTATAATCCTAAGAGTGGTAAGGGAAAAATATCAAAACAAATTGATAATATTAAAAGCACTCTTAGTCAAAAATATGATATTTATGTTCACGAACTTAAAGAAAATGAACTAATTAAAGATTATATTTCTAATCTAGATGAAAAATATGATGTATTCTTGGGTATTGGTGGAGACGGTACTATTAATGCTTTAGTAAGTGGTATTGTAGAACTTGATTATATACCAAAGGTTGCAATAATCCCTGCAGGAACAATGAATGATATGGCCTCATCACTAGGGATGAAGAAGAATATTAATAAATCATTAAAGATTATATTAGAATCTAATTCATCAATTAGTCATAAGGTATATAAGATTAATTCTAATATTCTTTGTTATGCCTTTGCTTTAGGATACTGTATTGAAAACTCATTTATTAAAAAGAAGAGATTTGGTAAGTTATCATATTATCTAGAGGGAATAAAATTATTCTTTAAGGATAAAAGACAAAATATTTTATTGTCTATAGGTGATAAGAATATAGGTGATTTTCAGTTATTATTTGCTTTAAATACTAATTATATTGGTGGTTATAAAGTAAAAAAGGCTGATAAAATTACGATAGTAGGTTTTAAAGGATTAAGATTCTTTGTTTTACTTAAGCTAGCAATATTCTTTTTATTTGGACATGCTAAATATAAGTATTATACAGATGAATTTAAAATAGAATCTGTAAGTGGTTTATATAATGGCGATGGAGAAGCATTTGAACATGATGGAAATATCGATGTATCATATGCAAAAACATTGAAATTTATTTGTAATGAAAAAGGTTCTTTAAAAAAATAGGAGTGTTAAACTCCTATTTCTTTTTATGTATTTTGGCTATAAAGAAGCCTTCATATAATTCATTTGGCATAACTGTAATTACACCTGGAATAGTAGAAGGTAAGATAGGTAAATCATTAGCTTCAAGCTTTACTATTTCACAATTATATAAAGGTAAAACCTTATTTAATACATTTTCATTTTCTTCTTTTAATATTGAGCAAGTAGAATAAATCATGTAAGAATCAGGCTTTAGTATTTTTAAAGCCTTTTTTAATAACTCAGTTTGAAGCTTAGCTGAGTTATTAACTAATTCTTTAGATATTTTTAATTTGCCAATCTTTTCATTAATATAGATAGTACCGGACCCAGAGCATGGTGCATCTAATAATATTTTATTGAATGAAAAATAATCATCTAATCTTTTAGCATCTGCATTAATGACATATACAGAAGAAGCTCCTTGTTTTAAAACATTATATTTAAGTCTATCGCATCTTATTTTATCTATTTCAACTGCGGTGATATGTGCCGTATTATTTGTTAAAGCTGCGATTTCACATGTTTTACCACCTGGAGCGGCAGCCATATCTAATATGTCTTCATTTTCTAAGGCACCTAAATAGATTGGTGGTAACATACTAGATAAGCTTTGTAGATATACTAATCCATTTTTTACTATATCTGTTTCATATAGATCTTTAGCTGTTTTATTTATTAATATAAAGGAATTATTAATTGGACCTTCTTTATATTCAATTTGATTATCATTAAAATAATTGATTATATATTCTTTATTAGACTTTAATGTATTAACTCTTAAGGTAGTTAATCTATTCATCTTATAGCCTTCAATTATTTTATTTTTTAATTCAATTCCATACTCATGTTCTAACAATTCATTTAGAAATGGTGGAATTAAACTATTAATAGCTTCCATACTTAATCACCGTTTTAATTATATAACATAATTAGCATAATTAAAATTGACAAAGTAGGCAATATTCAGTAAAATAATAAAGGTTTTAATATATATTAAGGAGATAACAAAAATGATTAAAGTTAATGACTTAAAGAATGGTGTATGTATTGAATATGATGGAAAGTTAATGCAAATTATTGAATTCATGCATGTATTACAAAATAAGGTTGCATATGTTAGAGTTAAGATGAAGGATATGAGAACTGGTGCAGTATTAGAAACTGCTTTAAAGGGTTCTGATTCAGCATTCAAAAGATGCTTCATTGAAAAACGTCCTATGCAATATATCTATAATTCAGGTGAATCATATGTATTCATGGATAATGAAACTTATGAACAAATCGAAATTCCTGCAGAAAGATTAAAGTGGGAGAAGAACTTCCTTCAAGAAGGTATGCCTGTTGATATTCAATCATATGAAACAGAAATTTTAAATATCTTATTACCTGATAAGGTAACTTGCAAGGTAACAACTGAGCCTGCAGTAGCTGGTAACACTAAGACAAACTCATTAAAGGATGCTTTCTTAGAGTCTGGCTTCTTAGTAAAGGTTCCTATGTTCATCAATAACGAAGAAGAAATTATTGTTTCTACTATTACTGGTGAATATGTATCACGTGCTTAATTGTAATTAACTGCCCATTTGGGCAGTTTTTTATTTGTAAAAAAACATATTATTATTTATAATAATTCTAGAGAGGGGTGGATTCTATGATAAGCCATTTATGGGAAAAGATGAAGGAAGCTATGCTTACTATTATCCCGGTAATCTTAATTGTTATAGTGTTGTCATTTACACCTCTTTTTGATATGTCTTTTTCTGATTATATTGTATTTGTAATATCTGCAATATTTATTATTTTAGGTATTGGTCTATTTAGCTTAGGTGCTGAGATGGCGATGGAACCAATGGGAGAATCTATAGGTACGAGTATGATGAAAACTAATAAGATTTTTGTTATGCTTGCCATTGTATTTGTATTGGCTGCATTAATTACTGTAGTAGAACCAGACGTATCTGAGCTATTAGAATTAGCGGAGCCTATGCTAGAAGAAAGTGGTAGATTACCACTAATGATAGTTATTGGTGTATCTACTGGTTTATTCTTAATTGTTGGTATTTATAGACTTTTAAAGAGTTTAAAATATAAAACATTATTGATATTTTGTTATTTAGTAATGTTTGCGTTAATATGTATCATTATATTAAATAATAAGGTTCACCTATTACCACTTGCCCTAGATTCTGGTGGTGTAACAACAGGCGCTATTTCAACTCCATTTATCATGGCACTAGGTATTGGTGCGGCCATGACAGTTGGTGGAAGAAAGACAAAGGCAAATTCATTTGGTTTTATTGCCCTTTGTTCTGTTGGACCTATTATTGGTGCCTTAATCTTAGTTTTAATTAATCATGGTGTTGATACTGTTATTACACCTGAAAGTCTACATATTGGATATGGAGAAGGTGCTAAGGCAATAGTATCTAATTATTTTTCAACATTAGGTAAGATTTCTTTAGAAGTATTAATTGGTCTAGGTTTGGTTACTGTAGCATTTATTGTTGTTAATTATTTATTTTTAAAACTACCAAGAAAAAGAATGATTCAAATATTTATTGGTATTGCTTATGCATTTGTTGGATCCATATTATTCCTTACTGCTGCAAGTGTTGGATTCCATACAATTGGATTCAAATTAGGACAAGCGCTAGCTTCAATAAGTCCAGCATGGATTTGTGTTATTGGTTTCTTACTAGGCGTGTTTGTTGTACTTGCAGAACCTGCCGTACATTTACTTGCAAATCAGGTAGAAGAAATAACATTAGGTGGAGTATCTAAAAAATCAATTTTAATTGCTTTATCTATTGGTGCTGGTATTTCTGTATTATTATCTATGTTAAGAATAGTACTAGATTTTTCTATTATTTATTACATTATTGGTGGATTTGTTGTTTCATTCTTATTATCACTATTTGTACCAAGTATTTATACTGCGATAGCATTTGATGCTGGTGGAGTTGCCTCAGGACCAATTACATTAAGCTTTATTGTTCCACTTGCTCTTGGTGCTTGTATTGTACTTCAGCCAAATGAAATAGCAGAGGTAGCCTTTGGTATTGTATCAATGGTTGCGATGACCCCTGTTATTGCAATTCAGTTATTAGGTTTTAGAGATATCTTAAAGAAGAAACAATTAGAAAAACAAAGACTTAAGACTATTACTACAGCTGATGATGAACAAATTATTGAGTTTAAGTAGGTGGTTGCATGGCTAAAAATCAAAAAAAATTAGACGCTCCTATAAAATTAAAAGTGCTATTCACTATTGTTAATAGAAATAAGGCTGATTTTTATATGGATGCATTGGAGACATTTGATGTTAATTTTCAGGCACTTATTTATGGTACAGATTTTTTGTTCGATTCAATAGGTGAAAAGAAAATTGATCATGATAGTGCAGTAATAATTAGTATTGTTCAAGAAGAAAAGATCCCTGAAATTCTTGCAAGTTATGAAGACAAGTATTTTAAAACAAGAAATGGTAAGGGATATGGCTTTGTTGTTCCAATGGATTCAATCATTGGTGTATTAGCCTATAAATATTTAGCGAATATAGGAGTTGAATAATATGAAGCAGGAATTAATTTTTTGTATAGTAAACAATGGTTTTTCAGATATGGTAATGGACGCAGCTAGAGAAGGTGGAGCTAAGGGTGGTACTATAATTAATGCCCGTGGTTCTGCAAGAGCTGAAGCTGAAAAGAAATATAAAGTTAGTATTCATGATGATAAAGATATTATATTAATAGTAGCTGATGAGGATTGTAAGGAAAAAATATTACATTCTTTATATCAAAAGGCCGGATTAAATACTGCAGCCCATGGCTTAACATTTACAATGCCTATTGATGATTCAGTTGGATTTAATAATAACATCATGGCGCATCAGGATTTAACTGACCAAGATTAATATTTAAAAAAGTCTTTGCAAAGTCTAATTTAATGTTATAATTATAGTGTACCTATTATTTTACTAGGAAAAGAGGGTTATTATGATTTCAACTAAAGGTAGATATGCATTAAGACTTATGATTAATCTAGCAGTTTATTCAAATGGAGATTATATTAGACTAAAGGATATTTCTGAAAAGGAAGGTATTTCTATTAAATATTTAGAACAGGTTGTTTCTTTATTATATAAATCAAATTTAGTATTAAGCTTAAGAGGTAACAATGGTGGATATAAGTTAGCTAGGGATCCAAAAGATTATACAGCTGGCGAAATATTAAGAGCTGCTGAGGGTACATTATCTCCTGTTCAATGCTTATCATGCCCTGTCAATAATTGCGAAAGACAGTCAGTATGTTCAACACTTGATTTTTGGAAGGGATTCAACAATGTTGTTAATAATTATATAGATTCAATTACTTTAGCTGATTTAGCTGAAAATTATAAAGCAAAATTTGAATCTGATTATTCAATCTAAGAAGATGGCTTTAATGTCATCTTTTTATTTTTTTAAATTTTTTTATACTTTTCCTGTTGACTTAGTAGGAAAACAAGGTATAATAGAAGCATAACCTAGTAAATAACTAGGAAATAAAGGAAAAGAGATGATGCTAATGACAGACATGTGTGGTTGTGATTGTTGTAGCGATATGGAGGCTACTATTTAATCATTATTCTCCATAACAATAAATTTAGAAAAAGAAGAGGAAAAGGAAAATGGGAAGAAATTATAAATTTGAAACAAAACAATTACATGTAGGACAGGAAACAGCAGATAGCGCAACAGGAGCAAGAGCTGTACCTATTTATTTAACATCATCATACGTATTTAACAATGCAAAGCATGCTGAAGACAGATTCGGTCTTAGAGATGCTGGTAATATTTATGGTAGATTAACAAATCCAACTCAGGATGTATTTGAACAAAGAATTGCAAGTCTTGAAGGTGGTGCAGCTGCATTAGCTGTTGCATCAGGTGCTGCAGCTATTACATATACAATTTTAGCTTTAGCTAAGGCCGGCGATCATGTAGTATTAGCTAATAATGTATATGGCGGTACTTATAACCTTTTAGAGCATACATTAAGAGAATTCGGAATTGATACAACATTCGTTGATCCAAGTGATGTATCTAATTTCAGCAAAGCTGTAAAGAAGAACACAAAGTTAATTTTTATTGAAACATTAGGTAATCCAAATAGTGATGTAATCGATATAGAAGAGATTTCTAAGATTGCTCATAAGAATGACATTCCACTTGTTATCGATAACACATTTGGTAGCCCATATTTAATTAGACCAATTGAATTTGGCGCTGATATCGTAGTTCATTCAGCAACTAAGTTCATTGTAGGTCATGGTACAGCATTAGGTGGTGTAATCGTTGATTCTGGTAAGTTTGATTGGGAAAAGTCAGGAAAGTTCCCTCAATTTGTAGAACCAAACGTATCTTACCATGGTGTATCATTCACAAAGGCAGTAGGCCCTGTAGCATTCGCTGTATATATTAGAGCTATTCTATTACGTGATACAGGAGCTGCTATTTCACCAGTTAATGCAT
>JAEEGL014286926.1_pt1 | contig 26939 bp, 13 predicted proteins | sample 9134231 | NCBI WGS metagenome assembly JAEEGL01 (sample SAMN16246548, study PRJNA631951) | gut metagenome | biome: gut microbiome; feature: rumen; material: fiber-attached | host: Bos | place: Iran: Karaj | collected 2018-10 | reverse complement strand
CTAATTTACCATAACCATTTTTAGTCACAAAAACAGGTGCTTTAGTTTCACTACACATATTTTCAATTTTTACTGTATCTTTTAAATCTCTCATTGGAACTATTTTCATACCAATTGCCTCCTTGTGGCTATATTATAATATATATTTAGCCACGAAGCAATGTCGTTATAAACAGATGACTTCTGGTAGACCTTTTAATTTTGTATATTTAATGCATATTTTTTTATAATGTCTTGTTTATTGCTTAAACTGTGTGTTCTATAAAGTTACAACCCATTGTATCAGTGATTACAACTACCAGTACTATCCATGTAGAAACAGTTTGCTTACTTGTTAAAAAACGCTTTCAACAAAAAATTGCTTACACGATTATTTTATTTTTGATAAACTCTACATGTAAATAAATTTTTCAAGACGTTAAACGTCATCTTTTCATACGTCAGACGAAGAGGTGTGTTTAATGTCTTTTTTTATTGGAGGTTAAAAATGAATTCATCTAAATTTTTAGGAACAGAGAAAATGTCAAAATTAATTATTAAATTTTCTATTCCATGTATTTTATCTTTACTTGTTAGTGCCTTATATAATATTGTTGACCAAATATTTATTGGTAATTCATCTGTAGGTACATTAGGTAATACTGCAACTACTATAGTTTTCCCATTAACAGTTATTGCCCTAGCCTTTGGACTAGTATTAGGTGATGGTGCAGCCGCATATATGTCTATATTACTTGGCAAAGGAGAGGGTGAAAAAATACATAAGGTAGTTGGTACCAGTATTGTTGCATCATTAGTTTGTTCTTTATTATTTTATGCAGTATGTTTCCCATTACTTGATAATATTTTAGAGTTTTTTGGTGCTAAGACTTTTGAGTCACTTAGTCTTGCTCACGAATATGGTTTTATTATTGTTATTGGTTTTCCTTTTTATATTTTAACATCTACTCTAAATTCAATTATTAGAGCAGATAATTCTCCTAAGGTTTCAATGATTTCATTAGTTATTGGTGCTTTAGTTAATATTATATTTGATGCATTGATGGTTATTGGTTTAAATATGGGACTTTTTGGTGCAGCATTAGCAACAATCCTAGGTCAGATTGTTTCCTTTGTTATTTCATCATTATATTTATTTAAAACTAAAACATTTAAGCTAACATTAAAATCATTTATACCTAATTTAAAGGAATTAGGTAATGTTTTAAAGCTTGGCTTATCATCATTCCTAACTCAAATATCAATTGTTATTATTTCAGTAGTATCAATGAATACTCTTGCTAGATATGGTATGGATTCTAAATATGGTGTAAATGCTCCTCAAGCAATTGTTGGTGTTGTTATGAAGGTTTTTACTATTGTTATTAATATTGTTGTTGGTATTGCAGCAGGAGCTCAGCCTGTTATTGGTTATAATTATGGTGCTAAAAAATATGATAGAGTAAAGCAAGGATATTTTATTGTATTAATATCTTCTATAGTAGTAGCAGTAATTGCAACTATTTTATTCCAAACTATTCCAACAAAAATAGTTGGTTTGTTTGGCGCAAAAACAACAAACCCAGAAACATATTTTGAATTTGGAGAAAAGACAGTTAGAATCTATTTAATGCTTATTATATTTACATGCATTCAAAAGGTATCATCAATTTTCTTACAATCAATTTCATCTCCAGTTAAGGCTATAGTATTATCACTTATGAGAGATGTAATAGTATTTGTTCCATTAACTATTATGTTACCAATAGGACTTGGTATAGAAGGTGTATTATGGGCAGCACCAATATCTGATGCAATTGCGATAGTATTTACTTTTATATTAGTTTTCTTAGAATTAAGAAAATTAAATAAGAATAATTCTTTTAATGAAGAATATTCTTATAATACTGTAAAATAATTATATATAGGATTTATATACTTTTCTGAAAGAAAATCAAGAGCCTATCCAACAAAATATAATGAAATAAATTCAAATTGTTCATCTACATTCTATTATTGGTATTGGTTAAGAACACCATATGATAGTTTTCATGTAAATATTTCTGATATAGGTCATATTAATAAAAAAGATGAGATGGTTTATATATCAAAGCTTTATACTGATTGTGCTCACGTTGGTATAAGACCTGTAATTAGAATAAAAAAAGATAATTTAGAATATAAATTACCTGAAATTGTAGTGTATACTATTAATAGAAAATAAAATATTTAGGAGAGCTACATTATGGAATTTGGTCTAACATCTAGAGTAATTGAAAGAGCAAAAATCAATAAATTAGAACCAATAAAAGAAATAGATTATCGTTTTATATGGGAAGTTAATTATGCAAACATTTGTGGTAAAATGCTTTTAATAATTGTAAACCCCGATACAAGATATTCAATGATTTATTGTGATTTAAAGCCAAGTGTTTGGAAGAATTTAGATAATTTCTTACATCAAGCAGTAGAACATGCTTTTTTAAATGAAGGATTTAGTTTTGCTGAAATAAATACTTATTTTAAACTTGCTGGTGAAGTGAAATTAACAAAAACACATGGAAAGAAATCAATGGGTGGAATGAACCACTTGACTACTTATTTATCATATTATGATAAAATATTAGTTGATGGTATGTATCAAAAATTAATTACAGATGATTGTAATACGGATTTATGTAATGTTGCATTACATCCTGAATGTAAGTATGTAGAACCAAAAGAATTCTTTGTTAAAAGAATGAAAGAATTAATTAGTGAAAATAACCTAATAAATTAAAAATAATTGGAGTATGCAATGATTCCTAAATATAAGTCAATATCTAATTATAGAAAAGAATATTTAGATGTTTTTAAAAGATTAATAGAAATAATTAAATAAGAAAATACCAGCACATAAAAGTGCTGGTATTTGATTTAATTATCTATTCTTATGTGCTTTTACCTTTTCTTGGTATAGCATTTCATCAGCTTTTTTAATTGCATCAGAACTATTAGTAAAATCATTAAGTTTAGAATAACCCATAGATGCAGTTATTTCATATCCTAAATCATTAATTGAGGCTTTTAGATTCTCTTTTATTTCATTTGTTAGATTTGATATTTCATCTTCATTTTCAGTTCTATAAATAATAGTGAATTCATCTCCACCATATCTTGCTAAAAAGCATTTATACTTATCTAATACCTTTTTTAATCTATTAGAAAAATAAATTAATGCCTTGTCACCCTCTAGGTGACCATTATTATCATTAATTAATTTAAATTTATCAATATCTACCATTAATATATAATATGTATGCTCACTTTCTTTAATATCATTTAGATATTTATTTAGCATCGCTCTATTATTAATACCAGTTAATTCATCAATAAATATATATGAATTCTGATTTTGAATATAAAAATAAACACAAACTATCAATGCGCCGAAGCAATAAATTGGAATCTCTGCAAATATTACCTGTAGGATTGAAACTAAAAGAATTGCAATAGGCCAAATAGTTAATATTCTAACTCTTTTCTTATTTAAATCATCCTTTAGCTTTTTATATTCTTTAATAATTAATACCTCAGATGTAATAATATATGTAAATGGAAGAATAACTAATCCTAAAACAGTTAAATATCCGTATATATCCTTTCTTACAGGATTTAAGAATGTACAAATTATTATTGCTGCAATAATTGATATTAATACAGGTATACCTAATAATAATCTTTTTTTATGATAATCGAAATTAGGATCTAGTGTGATAGATACAAATGTTAACCAAGCTAAGGCAATAATATTAGAAGCACTATAATAAATTATTCTTGCTATTTTAATAAATATATCTGCATTAGGAATAATACCAAAATATGCAAATGACCATAATATATCACCTAAAAAATAAATAATTAAAAATAAAAACATTGTACTTAAGCATTTGGCAGATGTTCTTTTTCTATTTTTATTTTCAATAAATAATAACAATATCATAATAATAGAAATAGAATTACCAAAAACATACCCTATGTTTAATATTTCATTTGAAGACATATTAACAAAATCCATATAACCACCCCCTAGATTAATTCAATTTTAGCATTATAAATATTTTTTGTCCATAATATAGCAACTATATAAATTGTATAAAAGTGTACATATTTACACCATTATTCCAAAAAACAACTATATTTAGTCTAAATTATGTTAGAATAATAATAGATTAAATTTATTAGTAGTATATTTTTATAAATTATAAAAAGAGATGATTAGTATGAAGATATTAAATAAATTATATAAATTTATAATTATTATACCAGCTTTAATAATTATATTATTAGCTTTAAGCTGTAGCTGTAAGTCTAAAACTATAAAGTTTGATAATGATATATCTATTTATAGTAATGAGACTATAAAAATGAATAATATAATTTTTAAGAATAATTATAGCTATATAGAATATAATGATCATATATTAGAATTAGTTTTTAATGTTAATATTAAAAATAATAATGAATATGATGTTATATTAAATTTATCTGATTCTAAAGCCTATGGTAATGATTTAATATTACCTGAAGAGGTTTTAGATGATTATAATTATAGTGATCTTACTAAAACTAAAATATTTACTAATGATACAGTAACTATTATACCTAATGAAGAGGTAAGCCTAAATTATTATTTAGTTATTAAGGATGGTAATTCTATATGCAAGTATGCATTAGAATTTAAAATTAATAATATGTATTTAAATCTATATTCTTATAAAGAAGGTTATGAATTAGATAAATTTTATTATATTCATAATCCATTATATCAATCTAAGGTATTAGAGGATGCGAAATATGATTCTAATGCAGTATTTGGTTTCGTTCCAACAGAGGATGGAAGCTTAAAAAACTTTGCATCATATAATTGGTATGATTCTGAAACTGTAATGGGATATAAGGAAGAAAGATTGAATTATATTCAAGAAACAGATAGAAGAATAAAGGAAAAAGAGAGTAGTTTAAGAGAAGATAATTCATCTATAGAAGAGATTGCAAGAGCATGTTCTACACTAAGAAATCAAATTAGACTAGAGCAATATCAAAATGATCCGGAAGGACTTGCAAGAATAAAAGAAAGAAATTTAGAATTATATGGTCATGAGGAAGGACCATTACCAGATGAATTATATATTAAGTATGGAAGCTGGGAGATAGTACTTGAGAAATGTTATTCATCTAATAGAGGAATGGATGCATGTTGCGGCATATATGATCAATATTTCTATATGTATAATAAGTTAGCATATTAGTATATTATTCAAATAAGGGACTATTTTTGGAATAGTTCCTTATTTTATTCTAAAATTTAAATAATTTATTCTAATTTATTCTAAAATGATTAGATTTATATAGACAATAAAATATATACATTCTATAATATTAAATTAATAAATTTTAAAAAAAGGAGCTGATATTTTGAAATCACTAAAGGAATTATTTAGAATTGGTAATGGACCATCATCAAGCCATACAATTGGACCTAAGAATTGTTGCTTAGAATTTATAAAAAGAAATCCTAATTGTGATAAAATTGATGTTATATTATATGGCTCCTTAGCACTAACAGGTATAGGACATTCAACTGATAGAATAATAAAAGATATTTTATCTAATTATAATGTTAATGTTAAAACTAATATATTAGATAATAATATCCCACATCCTAATACATTAGATATCATTGGATATAAGAATGGTAATATAATATCTAATATGCGCTTTTTATCTATTGGTGGTGGTGCAATAGAAATATATGGTGAAGAAAATAAATGTGAAGATATTTATAAGCTTTCTAAGCTTAGTGATATAATTTGTTATTGTAAAAAGAATAATCTAAGATTATATCAATATGTAGATTTATGTGAGGGTAGTGATTTCAATAGCTTTATGGATATGGTCTATAAAACTATGATGGAATCAATTGATAGAGGCTTAAATAAAAAAGGAATACTTCCTGGACCATTAAAATTAGAAAGAAAAGCTAATTATTTATATAATAATGCACATTCTAATTTAGATGTATCACAGGATTTAAGAAGAAAAGCAATTTCTTATGCATATGCCGTTGCTGAAGAAAATGCATCAGGTGGTGTTATTGTAACAGCACCTACATGTGGTGCATCAGGTGTACTACCTGCTGTTTTGAAAACTGCAATAGAAGCATTACCACTATTAAAGAATAATGTAGTTGAATTTGACCACCAGGATGTCTTAAACGCATTAAAGACTGCAGGATTAATTGGTAATTTAATTAAGACTAATGGTTCTATATCTGGAGCTGAGGCTGGATGTCAGGCTGAAATTGGTTCTGCTTGCGCAATGGCATCTGCATTCCAAGCAGAGCTTGCAAAAACAAGTCTTGAAGAAATCGCAAGAGCCTCTGAAATTGCATTAGAACACCACTTAGGCTTAACATGTGACCCAATAGGTGGTTATGTTCAAATACCTTGTATTGAAAGAAACGCTATCGCAACCTTAAGAGCACTTGACGCATTTGGCTTATCTTATTACTTAGATACCCTAGATTCAAGAATTTCATTTGATACAGTTGTTGAAACAATGCTTGAAACAGGTAAAGACTTATCATCTAGATATAAAGAGACTAGTGCTGGTGGTCTTGCAGTTAAATATAAATGTTAAATTAAGAAGGGAATATTATATGAACGCAAAAGAATTATTAGATATGGCAGGTAAAAATATAGAATATGATGAATGGGGATTTGGTGATGATAATCTTTTAGATTTAGTTCTAAAAGAAAAGAAGAAAGCAACATCATCTCTATATTTATTATATGAAAAGGAAGGTGAGGAATTACCTTCTCGAGGTAACTATAGTGTTTTATTAGATAATAATGGTAATGCAAGATGTCTAATAGTAACTACTAATGTTATAGTATTACCATTTAATGAAATAACAGCTGATTTAGCAAAATTAGAAGGAGAAGGGGATTTAAGCTTAAAATACTGGCAGGATGTTCATACTAAATTCTTCCAAGAGGAATTAGATGAATATAATATGAAATTCGATAATAGTATGAAAGTAGTATTTGAAGAATTTGAGCTTATTGTAAAAGCTTAATAATAATTATATGGATGTAAAATTAATTAAATTAACTAAGGAATATGAAAAAGAATTAGGAGAAATGATAGAAGAATGGGAGTATGATCAGAAGGTTAATCATACTGATACATCACCCTATGCAATATTTAAAAATGATTATCATGATTTTGATAATTATTTATCCAATTTAGAAATAAGAAATTCTTTGGATGGATATGTAGATGATTCAGTATTCTTCTTACTAGATACAAAAAGAAATAGACTTCTTGGCGCAATAAACATTCGTCACTACCTAAATGATTACTTGTTACGTGAAGGTGGTCATATAGGGGACGGTATAAGACCTTCTGAAAGAAGGAAAGGCTATGCAACAGAAATGATTAGATTAGGTCTAGTTGAATGTAAGAAGCTTGGAATTAATAGAGTTTTAATGACATGTACTAAAGGTAATATAGCATCAGAAAAATCTATTATTAATAATGGTGGAATATTTGAAAATGAAGTTACTACATCTAATGGTGAAGTAATAAAAAGATTTTGGATTAATTTAGAATAAAATAATATATAGAAATGATTCATCAATTATATTGATGAATTTTTTCATTTACAAGTGTACATATTGGTATTAAATGACCATACTTTAGTTGAAATAACGCTTTTATTATTATAAAATATTACTATACACTTAAAATGCTTATTAAGTAGGTGGTTTATATGATTAAGCAATATAAGGACAATATGGATTTAATAGTTGAAGTAATTAGAAAGGTCCTAAATTTAAAGCCTAAGGATAAATTACAATTCAACAAGCTAAATGAAACATTTGATGCGGACTTTTCTTCCCCATCATATAAGGATGATAAATTATTAAATAAGTTTGATACTATAGCTAAAAAGACTCCAAAGTATTATTATCCAATGGGATTATTTTTACTTTTTAGAGATTCTTTTGAATATATTATCAAATATGAGGATAGATATCTTGAAATTAAAAATCAATTAGAAAAAACTAAAGATTTATATAAGCTTATTCAGGATTTAAAAGAAGATATGTGGCCTTTCTATCCATTTTTTCAGGAGGCTTTAGTTTTCTTTTCAATTTTAGACGATTCTGAATCTTTTTCTAGTGCTCTAGACCCAGACTTCGTCTTAGATGAAATGGTAAGACAAAATGCATTCTATGATGATGATGGAGATGTAGTACCATATGAATTACCATTATTCTTAATAAGAATGGATGATTTCTTTACATATTCTAATGATACATTAAAGGAATTAGCTGATTTTAAAGAAAAGAATCCTTCATTCCACCAGGTATGTGAAATTAAGAATATGTTGTTACAAAAATTCAAAATTTTTGAATTAGGTTTTATGTCTAGATATCAAACATTATATCAGTTTGCATTAATGCAATTTGATAAGATTGATGCTATCCTAAAGGAAACATCAGTATCTATTTTTGATAAGGAATTAAATGCAACATATAAATATATTAAAAATAAATATGATAGCTTTGAATTTAAGATTAAAACTATTAATAGATTAGAGGATTTAAATGAAATTAATGATGAAGTAAATGATTTATATAATTATTCAGTTGAAAGATATAACGAATATGTAGATTTCGTTTCTGTTATGTATGAGGAATTACCTGAATCATTTAATAAGATGTCCTTACTTGTTACATCTGAAGAGGAAGGAAGTATAAATTATTTATATACTTTAATTGATGAGCAAATTGCTAAAATTGAAGTTAAATATGAAGAAAGAAAAAGATTATCTACTATTAGAGATTTATCTACTAAGATTAAGAATTTCTGTGAATTCTTAATGGGCTTAAAGGATGAAATAGGTAATAAAGAGGATATATCTAAAAAGAAGATTGGTAATTTCACATGTAAGAGTGATGCTGAATTCTTATATAAGAGATTATTAAAACAAAAGGAAAACTATTTAAAGCACATTAAGGTATTTGATTATTTAACACTTACAAGTGGTATTACAGATCAAGGATTTAAAATTTATACAAGATTAGATTTCCAAGATATCGCAAAAGATATTAGAGATATCGAAAAATTCTTAATTTTCGTTTCTGAAAGTGTATTACCTGAAAATAATAAATCACTTGAATCAGATGTTGAAAATGAAGGAAGACAAATAGAATTATTTGGTAAAAATGTTAAGGTTCAATTAATGAATGAGGATTATAGTGAAATCTCATTTGATGACGATATAAAATCACATACATTTAATATTCATGATTATTCAGCTTACCATAAGCTTGTTGATTACGCAGTTGATGTAAGAAAACAGCCTGTGTTCCAGGATTATGGTGATATTAGTGAATATCCTTATTTTAAACCTTTTAAATATCAGGTTGAATCAGTTAGAACAATGCTTGGTAAGTTCGAAGGAAGAGGCGTTTTTGGAGACCAGGTTGGTTTAGGTAAGACACTTGAGGCATTAATGACTGCTGATGTTATGTTTAGATGCGCAACAATTAAAAATTGTGTTATTGTAACAACTAAATCAACAATCCATCAATGGAGAAATGAATGTAATACTAAATTCCGTCATGAGGATGGAACTCCAATGTTTGAGGTTTATCCAAAGCATGATTCATATTCATTCATTGAGCTAATCCAAGAGCTAAAGAAGGATAAGGCAGCTAAGAATCAAAACGCACTAAAGGTTTATTTAGTTTCAACAGAACAAATTAAATCATCTTCAACACTAGAATATATAAAAGAATCTAGTGAATATTTTCAACTTAAAAACTCAGTATATAATCCATCACCAGATGTACCTAATGATATTGATGTTACTGATATGGATATTAATAAAATAATGTCTATTAAATACTTAGATATTATTAAGAAAAGACTACCTAAGGAATTATCTAGAAAAATAAAAGAAATGCTTGCGTTAAATGAGGATTATCAAAAGATAACTGCATTTAATGTATATGGATTCTATACATATGAATTTGATGAAAAGAAGAAATTATTCTATTCAACAAATGAAAGATTATCTTCTATGAAGAATGATAATGGCTATATTTTAGAAAAAGAAAATGAGCTTTTACAAAAATATTCTAAGTGCCTAGTTAAAATAGAAGAAAGAAAAGCTAAATTAATTAAGTTAGTTGAGGATATGAGTAAGAATGATAAGCTTGCTGAGGAAAGATTAATTGATTTATTAATTTTTGATGAAGTACAAGACTTATTAATTGACTTTAATAAAAAAGGTAATAAAGAAGAAATTCTACAAGAATTTATAGCTAATATCCAAAAGAAATACTGTATCCTAATTTCAGCAACCCCTATTAGAAATGATTTATCTGATATTTTTAATTTATTATATATGGTAGATAAAAATAGATTAGGTGAAAATAAGGAAATGGCAGAAGCTAAATTCTATAATGCATATTGTGGTGGTGCAAGAAGCCTTGCTGAAATGGCAGCCCAAAAGAATGCAAGTATGAAATTTAGTAAGCTTAATGGTCTTATTAATTCAATGTTTACAAGAAAGAGATTATACGATAAGGATGTAATTGAATCTATAAGAAGACATTCAGCAACAGAAGATGAAATAAGAAAAGCTATGGAATATGGAAGAGATGATTATGGCGGACAATCATTTATTAAGCTTGTATCTGCGATAAGAAAGGCTCCTGAAATGGAAGATATGGAAGAAGATGAACAGGATAATTTCATATCTAAATTCATAAGACCACTATTCCCTAAAAGAAATATATCTAATGAAATATTAAAGGACGCATTCTTAAATATGGCATCCTTAGTTGATCAATCTGTTAGAATTTGTACTAAGAGATTAGAATATCAGGTAAGAATGAAATTAGATTTATTTAATGTTTATGATAAATTTATAGAAAATTATAGAATTATTATAAAATCAGAAAATGAAAATGATTTAGGTGATATCTATAAAAAAGCAGTTGATACATGTGACCTTCTATGCTCATATATCAATAGAGGTCTTTTAGCATTCTATAGAAGCTATCATAAATATTCTACAGTTTTCATGTCAGATTTTATTGACTGGAGAAGACCTAGAAAGATGGGAGAGGCAATTGATTTAGATAATGATTCTAATAAGATTGATATCCTAACTTCACTTCTTACAGTTAATGATGATAAATTTATGAAATATAATATTTCTAAGAATAATTTATTATTTATTGAAACTGCAAAAACTCTTATTTATGAAAGAAAGCCTGAATTAAGAGTAAAGCTTTATAAAAATATTAGAAATAATAAGAATCTATTTAATCAATCAAGAAGAGTATATATGAGCCTTCATATGCAAGAAGAAGAGAATTATACATTATCTGATTTTATTCATTTCGGTTATTTCCCTCAAATGAAATTGAAAAATGAAATGAAGGATTACATGAAAAAAATAAGTGAAAAGAATGAAAAAGATTTAACATATGAGGAAAAGAGATTACTTGACTCATATACATTAAATGGTTCACTTAAAAAGCAGGATGCTCAAGATACATTTAGAGACTTAAATTATACATGGTTTACTGAATTTACATCAGAAAACGAAAACTGGAATTCATTATATTTCATTGATAAGACAATGGTTGCAGGTACTGACTTTAACGCAGCTAACCTACTTATTATTGGACAATTAGATAAAGCAAATGGTGAATATATGGATCCATTAGAGTTAGAACAGCTAATTGGAAGAATCTCTAGAATGGGTCAAACTGAAACATGTCTTGTATTAACTTGTCTTTCAAATGGAGATAATAATATTGACCATAAATTTAATCGTGAATACTATAATATCCTAACTGATGAGGAAGGATTTGACCTATATGGTGTTTGTCAAACCGAAGTAGATTTCGTAATGCCTGTTATTATGGCAGTAACACAAAAGCTATTCTCTAAGGAAGCATCATATGTTAAGGGTGATAACATAAATCTAGATGATAACCTAGATTTTGTTGCAGTATATCATGATAGCTATATTGAATTTAAGGCAAATAGATTCCCAGACATTATAAGATACGCATTAGATAATAATGATAAGATTGATGTTTATTACAAAGGCGAGGTCTTAAAGCCAATAGATGCAATAAAGAATATGATTAGACTTTATTCTAAGGTATTAAGAAACGATGTAAAAAACATATAGGAAGTGATTAATATGAATCTTGAATATACAAATGATTTAATTGATTACGCTTCAAGTATTGGAATATTAGTTAAAGATGAAGAAAATAATTTCATATTAAATGATATGAAATATCAATTTAATTATAATGATATCTCATCAGTTAATAATGAAAGGCTAATTAGAGACCTAAGAAGTAACTTGCCTATTACTGAGGTAATAGATTTAGTAAGAGAAGCTATTACATTAGGTATTGTTACAGATATTTCTTCAGAAAATAAATTAGTAGATTTCTTAACCTTAAATAATTATATTGAAATTGTTAATGAAGGCTATTTCTTATTTAAAATAAATAGTGAAACATTTGATGATATTATTTATAAGGTTACATTTGATAAGCGTAAGCATGATATAAAAAGAAAAATTGAATATGCAAGCCGAACTTCTCAATTTGTTGATACATTGATGAAAAGAATAATGGCTAAATACAATATTTTATTAGTTAGAAAGGCTAATTTCAAAACTGAAAAATATCCAAGTATTAAGGAATCAGAATTATATGATTCTAAATTTAGTCATATTATTGATACTGATGATGAATCAGACACTATTCAAAATGAAATTAAGGTTATGGTAAATTATAGAGATAATTTTAATAACCAAACTATTAGTGAGAATGTAATAGATGATATATTTATTTCATTATCTAAAAATGAAGTTTCATATGGATTTTATAATGTAGGACAAAGTGAGGCTGAGCCTTTATATGATGCAATAAATGAAGAGGTTGATTTAGAAGATATAGATTCATTATTAAGAATTAGAAATCTATTATCATCACCTTTAGTTAAATTTAATATTTTTGAAACATTAAGAGGTAATAGTAATACTAATCTAGCAAGATTAATTAATTCTAGAGAAGAAAACTTAATTGAAACTAATTCAATTGAGCCTAAAATTGAATTTACTGTTACACCTTTATCAATTTATTGTAATCATATTGTTGAAAAGAAATGTGTTTATGAAATAACAAGTAAGAATCCATATTATAAGGATTATCCACTTATGTATGAATTAAAATATAATCCTGCAAGATTAGATGATATTTCATACGAGGTAGATATAGATGGAATTATTGAAACTGTTAAGGATGAAGAATTAATCCTTGCCTTTGATGATGCACCTATAGGAAGAGATGTCAATCCTAGAATGACTATAAAGAAATGTGCATTAATGCTTTATGGTTACTTAGATAGATTTAATAGTGATATTTATAAGGATGTATATTTCTTAAAAGATTCTTTAGTTAAATTAATAGATAATAAGGTTATACCATTTGATGGTAACTTAGATGAAAATACATATTTAAGAAGCCAAATAGTAAAAGGTGAAATCTCTGGTAATTATTATTACATTGGAGATGCAATAGAGCTTAAGAAGGAAGATATTTTAGGTGTTGCGATAGTTGATGATAAGGAAAAGCATTATGTTTCTAAGGATTACTTAAGAGTATGTAAGACTTGTAATCATCAGTTTGGCGCAACAGATGAAATATGGAATATGTATCAATTCCAGCATTTATTAGTTAATAAGGATGGGGAATATTCTTGCTGCGACTACTGTAGTAATGAAGAAGATAATAGTAAATATAATAATGGATTATCTATCCTATATTCAAAGGGACAGAAGAAATATTATTTAGATGATGTATCAAATCCTAGATGTACAGATATATGTATATCTTGTAGCGAAAGAAAGGATTCATTATTATTTGTAGATGTAAATAGAAAAACACATCTACCTGATTTATGTATCTGCTGTAAGAGATATTATTGCCCAGAGCATATTGATTCTAAAACAAGACTTTGCATTAACTGTAGTAAGATGGTTCAAGCAAAGGATATTTCAGAGCTTGATCCTAAATTAAGATTACTTGCAAGAATGAATGTTCAAGCAAAGGATATGTTTAAAAAGAAGCTTTCTTATTATTTTAATGAGGAATGGAACTCATTATGGATTTATAGTGAAGCAAAGAATAAGCTTGTAACTTATTATCTTATTACAGATGATAAGAAGAAATTTATGCATTTAGAAAAGGTATTTAAGATAAAGAGGTGATTATATGGCTTTGTATGATAATATTGATAGCTCAATAAAGAATAAAAAGCAAAAACTTAATAAAAGTCATATAAGAAATCTTAAGATAATGAATGTCTTAAATCTCTTAGTTATGGCATTATTAATAGCAATAGATGTATTTTTATTAATAAAAGGTATCTATACAGGTATGCCATTATCTGCAAGAATATTATTAATTCTATTTGTTGTTGCACAGATTTCATCAGCTGTAATATTTGCAATAAAGAAATGTGCAAGAGCATCTATGATTACTAAGGTAGGAATAATGATTATATGTTTCTTACCTATTATTCCATATAGTATTTATTTAAGTATTGGAAGCTCTATATATGTTTATTGCTTAATAGCAAGAATAATATGTCTTATTTCTTTAGCAATGCTTTTGTTTAATACAAAAACAACAGATGATAAAAAAACATTTGGGGTTAAAGGTATACCTCTTGCAGTAGCCTCAATATTTGCATTAGTTGCATTAATTATAATCGTTACATCTAATAACAATAGAAAGATTATATATGGATATGATGATATATATAATGGATATGTTGTAAATGATGTATTATCTGGTAAGGGTAAGGTTGTAATTAAAGAGGATACTGTTGCAATATCAAAGAATGCACTTAAAAATGTAGAAGGTAATTTAGTTATTCCTAAGAATGTTAAATATATTTCAGATGATGCATTTATAGATTCAAAAATTACATCACTAGAAATATATTCAAAGGATATTAATCTTATGAATGCTATTAATAATTCTAATATTGAATATATCGTATTAATGGTTGAAGATGCTAAGCTAGATTTAGAAAACCTAAATAAGGATATTAGAATTAGATGTGATAGAACAATAGTAGATACATATAGAGAAGTAAATAGAAAATATGACTATTTATTTGTTCCAATTGTATTTGGTGATGAATATTATGTAACATTTGATGGTACAAATATCCCTGTTTCTATATTTAAGGCAGAACAAACAATATATGAACCATCTAAATCTTCACTACCATCTTTAATTGATGGAAGAAAGATTTTATATGATGGATATTATATTTCAAATGATGAGGTATCTTGGCCAATTGTTGTAAATGAAAATACACAAATTTCATCAAGATATAGCTATATTTATAACATAACATATGATTATTCAGTTTCTGATACTACATATGACCTTCCAGAAAACTATTATGATAAGCTAGGTACTATTTCACTACCTATATTAGAAAAAGAAGGATATCAATTTAAGGGCTGGTATAATGTAGATGAATATGGCAATTATACAAAAGAATATAAGGTATTAGATTCATCTATTCAAGAGGATATAAATCTAAAAGCTAAATTCCTAAAGGAATATGAAATTACATATAATCCTTTATTTAGTGATTTAATTAGTGATGATGAAAAAACTTTTATCTATACAGAAGAAGATGTTTTAAACTTTAAGGTTTTAGAAAAAGATGGATTTACATTTGAAGGATGGTACTTAGATTCAAATTACACTATTGAAGCTAGAAATAACCTAAATTCAGATGCAATACTTTATGCTAAGTGGAGTATAAATGAACCAAATATTACATTATCTGATGATATAGATAAGGTTTATGATAATAATTCTTTAGAAGTATCAGTTTTAGCGGAATCAGAAATATCTGATGTTGAAATAACATATGCATTCTATAATGAAGATGATGAATTAATTAGCTTAGATAATTATTTTGAGGTTATAAATGCAAGTGATAGTGGTAAATATTATTCAATTATTACATTAAATTATAATGATTTAGTAATTACTGAATATAAAACTGATTATATAAATGTAAAAATAGATAAAGCAACATATGATATGTCTGGCTTTAAGGTAAATGATGTAACATATACATATGATTCAACTACACATACACCATCTATTTCAGGTGCCCTACCTACTGGTATTGATGATATTCAAATTACTTATTCATTCACCCAAGGAATAAAGAATGTTGGTGTTAAATCTGTATTATGTGTATTTAATACAGTATCTCCAAACTATTATGTTCCAGATTCAATTTTAGCTACAGTAACTATCAAAGCAAGAGAGGTTAATATTAGCTGGGGTAGTGAATTAGTATTTGAATATGATGGAAATATGAAATTCCCAACATATCAATTACAAAATGTATTAGAAAGTGATATAGATTATGTTTCATGTAATACAAGTGGTAGTGCTAATGGAGTTGGTACACATACTGCAAAAATAACATCACTTACAGGTACTAATACAATTTATAAAAACTATAAGCTAAGTGATAATGCTCAATTACAAATTGATTATCAAATCACAGAAAAAACTAATATTATTGAAGGTATTAGTGCAAAACCTATTGAGGCTACATATGATGGAGAAGTACACCTACCAACTGTAATAAGCTGTCCTTCAAATGTAACACCAATTTTCTCAATGGAGCCTATTGATGTAGGTACATATAATGTAATTATTACATTTAAATATAAAGATAATGACAATGAATTAATTGGAAATGTTATTAACGCAACAGTCACAATCCTACAAAAGGAAATTGATATTAATTGGAGCTTTACTGAGGTAACATATAATTCATTAGTTCAGGTTCCTACATATACAATTACAAATATAGTTTCTAATGATGAAATAAGCTTAAATTATTCATATGTAAATTCAGTTAACGCATCTACATATAGAATAGAATATCTATCTATTGAAGGTAGCTCTAAGGATAATTATAAGCTTCCAAGTGAAGGATATTATGAATATAAAATTAATCCTAAGACTATTACAATTGATTTAGATAATTTAGGATTTAATGATCAATCATATACATATAATGGAAAGAACCAATATCCAACTATTTCACAAGAAAACATTCCATCAAATGTTTTAGTAACATATCAAGGATATGGTAAGAATGCAAGAGAACAAGCTTATAATGTTACTGCAGAATTTATGACAAATTCAGCAAACTATGTTATTGATTCAAATACTAAATCAATAACTATTAATGTAACAATTTCACCAATTGTTGCAGAAATAAGATGGACTCAAACATCATTTACATTTGATAACACAGAAAAAACTCCAACTGCGATAGTAAATAATTTATTATCAGGAGACCAATGTGAGGTTTATGTTTTAGGTGGAGAATCACAGGTTGGTACACACGAAGCCTATGTTTCATCTTTATCAAATACAAATTATATTTTAAATAGTGAAGTAAAAACTTCATTTACAATTACTCAACAGGATTATTCATTTAATTATAGCTTTGATAATGTTGAATATACATATGATGGAATATATCATATGCCAACTGTCGTATTAGATGATAAAATGCCAGATTGGTTAACTATCGAATATGATACTGAATTTGGTATTAAGAATGTAGGTACTTTAGTAGTAACTGCAACATTTATTTCATCTAACAGCCAATATACTGTTCCATCTCCAGTAACTGCAACAGTAACTATTACACCAATTGAGGCTCAAATAGGATTCACATTACCAATGTCTATTTATAATGGTAGTGCAATTTATCCAACTGCATATGTAAAGAATCTATTAGATGGCGATAGCGCCTTAGTTACGCTAGATTCTGGTGAAAATAATATTAACGCAGGTAGATATATAGTTACTGCAATTGATATTGATAATGATAATTATGTAATTACATCTACACAATCATATCAATATGATATCCTAAAGGCTACATATGATACATCTAATATTCAGTTCCTAAATCAATCATTTACATATAATGGATATCAACAGCGTCCAAATGTTACAACAATTGATGGTAGTGATTTAGAAATTGTTGGACTTGATGGTGTTATTGTAACTATTACATACTCATCAAAGGGTAGAAAGGATATCGGTACAGAACTTGTAACTGCAACATTTACTGGTTCATCAAATTATAATGAAATTCCACAAATGACTGCCTCAGTTACAATTACCGCAAAGGAAGTAACATTATCATGGACTAATACATCATTTGTTTATACAGGTGAGGTATTAAAGCCAACATGTATCATTTCAGGATTAGTATTAAATGATTCATGTGATGTAACTGTTACTGCACAAGGTATAAATGTAGGTACATATACTGCAACTGCATCTAACCTTACAAATACAAATTACAAGCTTCCATTATCTAATAGCTGTCAATATACTATTACAAAGGCAACTATTAATATTTCAGGATTAACATTTGAATCTACTGAAAAGGTATATGATTCAACATATCTATATCCTAATGTATTAGGTGTTATTCCAGATAATGTTGAAATTGAATATACTGGCTTAAGTAGTGATGCTGGTACTCATACTATTACTGTTGTATTTAATGTTAGTGAAAATTATAATTCAATTCCATCAGTTGATGTTGATGTTACAATCCTAAAGCGTGCTGTTACAATCAACTGGTCTGAATTAGAAGCAACATATACTGGAGAATTATTATATCCAAAATATGAATTATATAATGTTATTTCTTCAGATAGCTGTATGCTTACAATTAGTGGCGGTGGAATTGATGTTGGAGAATATACTATTACTGTTATAGGTATTAGTAATCCTAACTATAAAGTAGAAGAGACTGAAACTATCACATATAATATCGTAAAAGCAGATTATGATATGAGTGGTATTGCATTTAATAACTTAGAAGCTGAATATAATGGCTTAATGCAATCCCCTACAATTTCAGGTACACTTCCACAAGGAGTATCTGTAAGTTATAGTGATGGTGCAACTTATGTTAGTGATGGTACAGTAACTGTTATTGCAACATTTAAAACAAGTGATTCTAACTACAATTCTCCAAAATCAATGAAGGCAACAATTAAGATTGTTGCAAAAGAAATTGAAGTATCATGGTCAAATACAGTATTTGATTATGATGGCGCTAAGCATTATGCGATAGCTTCTTTAATTGGTATTATTGATGGAGATGATTGTTATGCAACAATTTCAGGATATGGAATTAACGCAGGAAGCTATACATGCAGTATAGGCTCATTATCTAATCCAAATTACACATGCTCATCAAGTGTAGTAATTACAATAAATAAGATTGATTATGATATGTCTTCAATCTCATTTAATGATGAATCATTCTCATACACAGGATTAGAACAACATCAGGTTATTTCAGGCTCATTAGAATCTATTACAGGTCTTGATGGTATAAGCCCTGAGGTTGATAGCTATATTGGTAGTGTAAGAAGTGTAAGTGATGGTGCTGTATTATGTACTGTTACATTTAAAACATCATCTATTAACTATAATATCCCTGATGCAATGACATGCTATATTAGTGTTTCACCATCATATCTAGATATTACAATTACACTAGATACAGATTCATCAATAAAAGCTTCTGGATCAGGTAATTATAGCTTATCATATACATATGATGCAAAAGAACATACTGTAAATATTTCAATAGATGATCCTTCAACTATTTATTCAGGAGATACAGTTGAATTTGCGATTGATGGAACATTTATGGAATATCAAGCAAATGGATATACATTTGAAATTACTTCAAGCAATCCAAATTATTTACCAAGATATCAGGAATTATATGTTACAGTTAATAAATTCTATACAGGATATGGATTTAATTGGAACAGCCAAGATGTATATTGGTGGAATACAATGACTGATGAATTATTAGCTCAAATAACACCTATTTATACAGATTCATCACTTGAAGCTTCATTTGAATATTTACCTACTGCATATGGTAGCTATAAGCTAAAATATGTATCTAATACAGAAAGTATTGTTTTATATAATCAATCTGAATCAAATACAACATATGATGTTTCTTTAACAGAAGCAAGCTTACTTGAATTAATTGATTATTATGATCAATATGATACTAAGCTAGATGGTATTATTGAAAACTATGATTGGATTATTAATATTAATAACTTATATTCTGAATTAGGAATATCTAATTCTACAATTGAAGCTGTAATAAATAATTCATATCAAGGATATGTAGATAATGCAACATTCATTGATTTTACTGACAATAATACATCATCATCTAGTATTTGTACTGTAGTAGGAAATATAAATTCTACTGTTAGTACAAAAGTAACTTATTTAGGACATGAATTTAGTAAATGTATTAAGATGGAAACAAGTACTACAATAACTGTAGATTTATCTAATACTTCATATACTAAAATAATATTAGTAGCATATATTACTGATTCATCAAGAAATAAGATAAGAGTTAATGGTACTACATACTCATTTAATAACAATATAATAGAACTTACTAATTTAAGTGGTAGCGTTGAAATCACAAAAAATAGTACACTAAATTTATATGGTATTGTTTTATTATAGTACTAAAGGGTCCAAAATTTGGACCCTTTATTTTAAAAAAACAATTAGTTAAATAAAATTAATTTTATGATATAATACTATAGGTTTAAGGAGATGATAAGATGGTTAAGCTAACTGACTACTTATATAATGGGGATACAGTTATTCAAATCCTACACAAGTACTTTAATGACCTAAATAAGTCAATTGATGAAACAGGTAATGAAATAGATAAGGTTCATACAATGTTTTTATTACAGCAAATTGACCTACTTGAGCATAATGACTTCATTACATCTCAAGCAGAAAGAATAAGACAGCTTTATATGTATATGACTAATGAATATCCATTCTTATCATTTACATTTAAAGGCAGAATTAAATCATTAATTCGTGCTGAAGAAAAATTTAATGGATATGTTATAGAATATATTTATGATGGATATAAGAAAACAGGACATATTCCTGATATTGAAGAATTAAAAAAGAAGCTAGATGGATTTAGAGACCTAATTGCCTATAGAATAGTAATCCAGGTTCCTAAATGTAATATTAAGGATGATAATGAAAGAAGAAAAAAGGAATTAGAATTATTATATGATATTACAAATATCTTACCTAATTTCTTAAGCAAAAGAGGATTTAGTATTGTAGAATCAAGCCACAATAAAAATCATTCTAAATTATTAAAAGAGGATTTATATCCATATGTTAGAGATTATGTTACAAATCCTAGTGAAAATGGATATAAATCATTACATTTAACATTGCATGATGATATTGCTGATTGCTATATAGAGCTTCAGTTAAGAACTAAGGAAATGGATGATTTTGCTGAAATAGGGGAAGCTAATCATATTAATTATGAAATTAAGCAAAATGAAGCAAGAAGAAGACGTGAGGAAATAAAGGAAGGCACATGTATATACTTTGATGAAGCCTTAGAAAGAGAAAAGCTTTTACAGGATATAGATTTATCTAAGGTTGATGTAAATATGTTTGGCGCATCCTCTAACTCAAATATGAATGATGGATGTGGCCTTTATAAGGGTAGAATGATTACTCCGTTTGAGCACCTATCTAGATTTCAAAGTGATAAATAGGATTGAGTTCCAACAAAGGAACTCTTTTTTTATTTATTTAAAAATGTTAAAATGAAATATATCAGTAGATTTCAGTTAATAATTTAACATTTAGAAAGGAGTGAGTCATTATGTCTAATAAAATAGATATTATACGTTCTTTTAAAAGAAGATATATTAAGAATTTAAAAAAATATAGTGATTATAATGATTCACTATATAAAATAACATCATTTGATTTATGGAAGGAAAATCTAATTAATAGATCACTTGATATTAGAAGAATGTTTAATGAAAATCAATTAATGATTAAAGAAATAGATGAAATAATTGAGGATGAATTAGATAGTGATACTGCATATGAATTATATCTTTTAATAAAAGAATTTAAGAATGAAGAAACAATAGATGCTAGTATAATAATTAAAATAGTAAATAAGCTAATAGATTTTTATATATTACAAAATGATTATGAAAAATTAATATATTTATATAGTGTTGGTGCACTAGAAGAAATGGAATTCTTTATAAGAATGGATAATAATTCTTTAGTATTTGATCCATTATCAAAATATAAAAAGATTATAGAATTAAAAAAATATTATAAGGATATTAAAAATCCATCCGCAAGAAGAAGTATATTTATGGCATACTATAATTTAATTGGACCTTTATCTGACCTAGATAGTGAGGTTAGAAATAATATGATTTCATATTATTTAGAGGTTAGAGAGTTTTATTATAGTGATGTAGTAAGAACGCTAGATAAGGATAACCTAGATATAATAGATGAAATGCATTTAATTAATGATGTATTTATAACAAGCTTTAGCTATTTCATTAAAAAGGATAAAGAAACTCAAAAGAAATATTTTAGTATTGTTAATTCATTAGTTGAAACTCTAGATATTGATTCTAGCCAAAAGGTATTAATAGAACTAATTTATAATTATTCTATTGGTAAATATGATACTAATAAATTAATAGAAGAGCTAATTAATTTATTTGAATATTATTTAGGTGATGGTATTAGCTATGATGGTACTGATCAAAATATAAATCAATTCTGTTTAATATTAGATATTTCAGGAATAATATGCTTATTACTAAAGGATAGTACTATAGATGATGATATTAAATATCAATATTTAAGAGAAATGAGACATGCATTAATTGATTATATTAAGCAAGTACCATATAAGGATTACACAAGCTATTTTGATGATATATGTGTTGAACTTTTTAAAGAGTTTTTACCTTTTTGCAAGAATATAGAAAAAAAGACTTCTTTATTAAATTTATTAATATTAAGAAGACAGCCAATTACATATATACATAGTGTAATGGTTAAAAAGATAACATTATTAATTGCTTTTGAAATACTAAAGCATAAGAAAGAATTATTTAAGCCATTAGTAGATTTAGGATATGATACAGATGAGAAAATATTAAAATATTTAGGGGAGGCTGCATTATATCATGATATAGGTAAATGCTTAACAGTTGGTGTTATAAATTTACAAAATAGAAATTTAACTGAAGAAGAATTTAAATATATAAGAATGCATCCATCTAAAAGTATTATATTATTAGATAATGATAAGGATTTTAATGAATTCTATGATGTAATGTTAGGACATCATAAGTATTATGATGGTACAAAGGGATATCCAACTGATTTTGATAATTTATCATCAAAATATAAAATAGCAATAGATTTAATAACAATTGCAGATTCTATTGATGCAGCAACAGATATATTAGGTAGAAATTATACTACTGGTAAAAACTTTTATACATTGCTAGAGGAATTAATACAATTTAAGGGAACAAGATATAATCCATATATTGTAGATTTTATTTCTCAAAATAGTAATTTAAAAAAAGAGCTTGATGATATTACAAGTAGTAGTAGAGCAGCAGTTTATTATGATGTATATAAAGAAATAATGAATAGCTAATTTAAAAGAGGACTAGTTTAAGCTAGTCCTCTTTAATATCTATGATATCATCATCATTTCTTTCATTATTATAATTATTTTTGTTTTTATTATATTTATATGTAGTTTTATCCTTTATTTGTTTTAAAACATTAATTTTATCATTATATTCATTTTTTAATTCAACCTTTAAGTCCTTTAGGAATTGTGACATAAGTATTAAGAATAATTCAAATAGAATTCTTATTATAAAAATAACTAATGTAATAATAGTAAATATAACTCTTCCTACACTTAATGTTCCTGATGCAAGTTCTATAATGGAATAAACTATTAATACACCTCTTGTTGCAATCTTTAAATAGCGTACTAATTTTTTAACATATCTATTATCTTTTTTATCAAATTGCTCTGATAAAAATACGAAATATAAAAAATATAATAGTGATAATCCACCTAATATAGAATAAGCAATTAAATATGGCTGTTCATTTATATGAAAGTATATATTAAATCCACAAAATAATACTGCAAATATTACAGATATTAATTCTAGTACAAATCTAATAATTCTAAATTCTCTTAATAATTCAGATTTAACATTAGATATTATAGACATATTACCACCACCATTACAAATATTATATCACATATCATAAATAAAAAATCTCTTAATAGTCCAAATTTATTTTAGTTAAATTTAGGTTCATAAATTAAGATAAGGAAAAAGTGAGGTAATATATATGAAGAAAAGATTTATTGCGTTAGGAAGCATCATAACTTTAGGATTATTAAGTGCATGTAGTATTAAATCAAATGTTTCATCAACATCTAATACTACAACAGCAACAACATCTATAGAATCAAAAACTACAAGTAGTACTGAGATAGTAGATTCAACTTCTACAAGCCTAGATTCTATAACAACTAGCTTAGATAATGGTACTAGTACGACAACTACTCTAAATACAACAACTGCAGTAAATACGAATACAGCTAATACAACAACTGCAAGTAGCTCAACAACAAATACTACAACTACATCAAATACAACAACTGCAGTAAATACGACTACAGCTAATACAACAACTGCAACACCAAGTACAACTTCAGCAAACACAACAACTGCAAGTAGTACAACTGCAGCCACAACAACTGCAAATACAACTACAGCTAATACAACAACTGCAACACCAAGTACAACAACTGCAACACCAAGTACAACATCAATTCTTTTAACAACAACAGAAGATGTAACAACTACATCGGATGAAACAACTACATCAAGTACTGATACTCAGGTTTCATTTATGACAACAGAGGATGGCGCATTTACTGTATCAGGTAATGTTTATACTATTACTAAAGGTGGTACATATGTATGTCAAGGTGAATTAGAAGATGGACAAATTAGAGTTGAGGCAACAGAAGCATTAACAGGTGAAGATTCAATTGATGTCACAATTGAATTAAATGGTGTTGTTATATCTAATTCAACTACTGCACCTATTTATGGTGTAAGCGGAGATAATTTAACTATTAAAGCTGTAAAGAATACAGAGAATTATATTTATGATAATAGAAGTCAATCAGAAACATATGAAGATACAATAACTGATGCAGCAATTTATTCAGAATTTGATTTAAAGCTTGCGGCAACAGGTATCCTAAATGTTATATCAACATATAATAATGGTATACATACAAAGGATGATTTAAAAATTCAAAAAGAAACATTATATGTTAAAACAGTTAATGATGCAATTAAGGGCAATGATTCTATAACAATTGAATCTGGTTCAATTACTGCAATATCAACAACTGGTGAAGGAATTAAAACTACTAATTCAGATTTAAAATCTAGTGGTGAACAAAAGGGAAATATAACAATTAATGGTGGTTCAATTGATATTTATTCACAACAGGATGGTATAAGTGCATCTTATGATGTAGTAATCAATGATGTTGATTCCCTAAATATTTATACTGATACATATTCATCATATTCAGGTGAGACAACTATTGATATGTCTACTATGTATTTACAGGTTTCATCTAATTATTATTCATCAAGCTATAAATATGTATTTTATTTCTATAATGATGAAGGAGAATATTCTTGGGTTGAGGCAACAAATCCTACTACATCTCAATCAGGTGGATTCAGTAGAACAACAACTTATACATTTGAAATTTCATATCCAGAAAAATATACATCATTAAAGCTATATCGATTCCAATCATCAGTAACATCATATTCAGATGATAATAAGAATGCAGTATCTGATTCTGCAAATATTAATACAAGTATGAATTTAATTACAGTTTCATCAGTATCTAATGGTGTAATTAATTATGGATGGTCTACATATCGTACATCAACTACTGGTAATCAATCAACAGGTAGTGCTTACTCATGTAAGGGTATAAAGTCAGATAATGATATTATTATTTATAACGGTACAATTAATATTAAATCAACAGATGATGCAATACATTCTAACTATAATACATTATTAGAATCAGGTAGCTATAGTACTGGTAATTTATATATTTATGATGGAGATATTACTATTTCATCTAATGATGATGGAATACATTCTGACTATATTTTATATATTTATGGTGGAAATATTAATATTCAAACATCATATGAAGGTATTGAAGGCTCACAAATTGTTATAGGTGATACTTCAATTAACTTAGTAGGACCAGAGATTACATTATATGCAACAGACGATGGTGTAAACGCATCTGGTTCATATACTTCAACAGGACTTGTTACAGTTAATGCAGGTATATTAGATGTATCTGTTCCATCAGGAGATACAGATGGTATTGATTCAAATGGAAATTATACTCAAACAGGAGGATTTGTAATTTCTAGATGTGCAACAACAGATACAAGTGGAAATATGGCAGCATTAGATATTGATGGTACTGCAACAATAACAGGTGGTACATTTATTAATGTAGGTGCTGTATCAGCTCTACCTTCATCATCAAGCGTAAATTATATTAAATTTGGTTCATCATCAAGTAGTATGGGTGGATTTGGTCAGCAATCTTCATATTCATATTCATTTACAAGTGGTACATGGCAGGTATTAGATTCAAGCTCTAATGTAATAATTGAATTTGAATTAAGTCAAACTTATTCAAATTTATGGATTGCATCAGAACAAATATTAACT
>JAEEGL011671179.1_pt1 | contig 26940 bp, 25 predicted proteins | sample 9134231 | NCBI WGS metagenome assembly JAEEGL01 (sample SAMN16246548, study PRJNA631951) | gut metagenome | biome: gut microbiome; feature: rumen; material: fiber-attached | host: Bos | place: Iran: Karaj | collected 2018-10 | reverse complement strand
ACATGTTAATTCAATGTTTGCATTTCTTTCGCGTGTTGCGGGACGCGAAAGCAGTTATGCCGGCGCCGATTTTTCAGACGGCGCCTATACTCAGAAAGTTATCGAACGCGCATATGAGTCAGATGAGCGCGGCTCAGTGAGAATCAAGCTATGATTGTGGTGGGAATAACCGGCAGCTCCGGCTCCGGAAAAGGGTATATTTCGGGCATCCTCGGAAATCACGGTTTTCCGTGCCTAGATACCGACGAGGTCTGCCACGAGCTATATATGCCAGGAACGGCGTGCACCGCAGAGATGTCAGGCCGGATCGGAAGCGAAATACTCGCGTCAGACGGCTCGGTCGACCGCGGAAAACTCCGGGCTCTCGCTTTTTCGTCAGATGAGGTTTACCGTCTGATGAACGATATAGCGCACAGACATATCAAGTCTTATACACTCGGCTGGCTCGGAGATATGAATGACGAGGGGCAGACAGCCGCAGTGATAGACGCCCCGCTGCTGTTCGAAAGCGGTTTTGACGCGCTTTGCGACGTAACCGTAGCCGTGACCTGCGACTCCGCAACGCGGATTTCCCGTATTGTATCCCGTGACGGTATAAGCCGTGAAGAGGCAGAACGCCGTCTCGGCATGCAGAAGCCCGACGCGTGGTATGTTATGCAGGCGGATTATGTTATCGACAATTCGGCCGGCACGGAGAATTCGCTTGCTGCGAGAACCGAGGAATTCTGCTCAATAATCGACGATATGGCACGTCTGAATATAAAACTCAGGCGACGCAGATTTCATAGATAATCATTTTCAGAAAGGATTTTAAAATGGACGCAAAGGAACTTAAAGAGGCTCTTCAGTACCGCAACAGGAGCGCGTTTGAATCGATCAGCGAGGATGAACTTGAAAGATCATTTGCTTATGCCGAATCATACAAGCTTTTCCTTGACAATGCAAAAACGGAGCGTGACGCGGTAAAATACGGCATTTCGCTCGCAGAGAGACGCGGATTTACCGAATACCGGCTCGGGGATGCGCTCGAAATCGGCGGAAGATATTATTACAACAACAGGGGAAAATCACTTTTTCTCATAAAGATGGGAACCGAGCCGCTTGAAAACGGTGTTTACATTATGGCGGCCCATGTCGACTCTCCGCGTATCGATCTGAAACAGAACCCTGTTTATGAGGACAGCGGACTCGGCATGCTCAAAACGCATTATTACGGCGGGATTAAAAAATATCAGTGGACAACAATTCCTCTTGCCATACACGGCGTCGTAATACGTTCGGACGGAAGCACAGTCGACGTCTGTATCGGCGAGGAGGACGAGGATCCCATATTCTACATTACGGATATTCTTCCGCACCTCGCAAAGGATCAGATGACAAAAACGCTCGCTGAAGCGATACCGGGCGAGGGACTCAATATTATACTTGGAACCGAGCCGTACCGCGACGAGGAAACGGACGGGGCGATCAAACTCAATCTTCTCCGCATTCTCAACGAAAAATACGACATTACAGAAGAGGATCTGATAACGGCTGAACTTACCGCCGTACCCGCTTACAAGGCGCGCGATGTCGGGCTTGACCGTTCGCTCATCGCCGGATACGGTCACGACGACAAATCCTGCGCTTATCCCGAAATGACTGCAACCTTTGACTCGCAGGATGAACGCAAAACGGTCATCTGCGTCTTTGCCGACAAAGAGGAAACCGGTTCAGAGGGAGTCAGCGGGATGCAGAGCAAAATTTTCCTCGACATTCTCGGCGAGATATGCGATTCGCGTGACGCAAACATCCGGATCGTCAAGGCAAATTCAAAATGTCTGTCAGCGGATGTCAACGCGGCATACGACCCGAACTTTGCCGGCGCATATGAAAAGGCAAACGCATGCTTCGCAAACTGCGGAGTCGTGCTTTCAAAGTTCACCGGCGCACGCGGCAAGTCGGGCACGTCTGACGCTTCGGCTGAATACGCATCGTATATCAGAGGTCTGCTTAACGACAACGGCGTCGTATGGCAGATGGCCGAACTGGGAAAGGTCGATCAGGGCGGCGGAGGAACTGTCGCAAAGTTCATAGCGAACGAAAACATTGATACTATAGATATAGGCGTTCCTGTTCTTTCGATGCACGCACCTTATGAGGCAATTTCCAAGCTTGATCTTTACATGACATACAAGGCATGTCTTGCCTTTGTCAGCTGAAATGCAGGAAAAGGTCGCAGAAATCGCGGCAAGGTACAGGGCGCTGACAGACAGTCTGTCGTCTCCCGAAATTGCAACAGATCCTTCCAAAGTTGCGTCTGTTTCGCGTGAAATATCAAGACTCCGTCCGGTAGCCGAAGCATATGCCGAAGTGACAGCGCTTGAGAGCGAAGCGGAACAGATTGAAACGATTATTTCGACTGATCCAGATCCTGAAATGAGAACTGCTGCGGAAGATGAACTCAAAAGCATCCGGAAAAAGCTTTCCGAAGCAGAAAATGCGCTGAGAATCGCGCTTATCCCGAAGGACCCGGACGACAGCCGTAACGTTGTTATCGAAATCAGGGCCGGAGCGGGCGGCGAGGAAGCCGCGCTTTTCGCGGCGGAGCTCTTCCGCATGTACTGTATGTATGCAGAGTCGTGCGGGTTTGTTACCGGAAGGATGTACGCAAACGAAACAGAACTCGGCGGTTTCCGTGAAATCTCGTTTACTGTTGAAGGCGAAGGAGCTTATTCAGCCTTCAAATACGAGAGCGGGGTACATAGAGTTCAGCGTGTCCCTGACACGGAATCTCAGGGAAGAATACATACATCGACAGTCACAGTAGCCGTGCTTCCCGAAGCGGAGGATATAGAGATAACCATCGATCCTTCCGATATTAAAATCGATACTATAAAGAGCTCCGGCGCCGGAGGACAGCATATAAACAAAACAGAGTCTGCGGTCAGAATAACTCATATTCCGTCAGGACTTGTCGTTGAATGCCGAGACGAGCGCTCGCAGCTCAAAAACAGAGATAAGGCGATGCGTGTCCTTCGAACGCGTCTTTATGATATCAAAAAGCGCGAAACAGAGGGAGAGATCGCAGACACGCGTCGTCTTCAGGTCGGAAGCGGCGACAGATCTGAAAAAATCAGGACCTATAATTTTCCCCAGAACCGCGTGACGGATCACAGGATCGGCTATACGACGCATGACATAGACGGTATCCTGAACGGGCGTCTGATAAGTATAAGGGACGCGCTCGCAGCGGCGGAAAACGCCGCGAGACTGGGCGGTGAAAACAGTGAAAACGCTAAAAATTAAATATGGTTCGGCGGCCGATCTTATTCCGGCAGCGGAAATAATAGCAGCCGGTGGACTTGTCGCTTTTCCGACAGAAACGGTCTATGGGCTCGGCGGCAATGCTCTTGATTCATACGCGGCTGAAAAAATTTACATGGCAAAAGGACGTCCGTCCGACAACCCGCTGATCGTACATCTCGCTTCTGCCGATGACGCAGGAAAATACTCGCATACTTGCTGGCTTTTCGATAAAATCGCCGATGCATTCATGCCCGGCCCGATTACAGTCATAATGCCGAAAAAGAAAATAATACCCGATTCGGTGACAGGCGGGCTCGGAACAGTCGGTATCCGCGTGCCTTCTCATCCGGCGGCCCGTTCACTGATAAGCCTCAGCGGTCTGCCGATAGCCGCTCCGTCGGCAAATATATCCGGAAGGCCCAGCCCGACGTCGTTCGAGCACGTTGTTAAAGATCTTGACGGACGGATAGACTGCATAATTGACGGCGGAAAATGTCAGCACGGAGTCGAGTCGACAATTGTTATGATCAACCGGGATGAGGACGGAATAACTCTCCTTCGACCTGGCGCCGTCACTCCGGAGATGCTGCTTGAAATCACAGAGAACCTGAGGATCGATCCCGCGGTCTCAGCAAAATTTGAAGGCGTTCCGCTCGCTCCCGGGATGAAATACAGGCACTATGCTCCGTCAAAGCCGCTATCGATAGTTGACGCCGAAGGGCCGTTATTCGTTAGATTCGTAAATGAACGGCCTGGGTGCGGCGTAATATGCGACGACGAGGATTTTGATGAAATTACGGCGTCTTATAAAATCTCCCTCGGCGGAGTTCATGACGCTGCGGAGCACGGCAGACGTCTTTTTGACTGCCTTAGATTCTTTGACGATCCTGTTGTCGCCAACGAAATCAGCGTGATTTATGCCAAAATGCCGGAAAAAAGCGGCGTTGGGTTTGCCGTTTTCAACAGACTTGTGAAAGCCGCCGGCTTCAGCGTGATAAAACCAGAAACTCAGTATTAATCATAACAATTCAGAACGGACAGAATATGGCTAGAAAAAAACAATCCGATCAGCTGACACTTGATTTCAGCGAGGCGCCGATCGAGGATCAGCCGATAAACGAGACGGTCGAAAAAAATTTCATGCCCTACGCGATGAGCGTTATAGTATCGAGAGCCATACCGGGGATCGACGGCTTCAAGCCATCTCACCGCAAGCTTTTATATACCATGTATCTGATGGGCCTATTAAAGGACAGGCGTACAAAGTCCGCAAATGTCGTCGGGGAGACCATGAAACTGAACCCTCACGGCGACGCCGCGATTTACGACACTCTCGCGCGTCTTACAAGGGCGCAGGAATCTCTTCTTCATCCTCTTATCGATTCTAAGGGTGCGTTCGGCAAGCATTACAGCGCTTCGATGGTCTGCGCGGCACCAAGATATACCGAGTGCAAACTTGACAGGTTCTGCGAGGAGATTTTCCGAGGAATAGACAAGAACGCCGTTGACATGACGGAAAACTACGACGGAACGATGCTGGAACCCACAATGCTTCCGACTTCTTTTCCGAACATTCTTATATCACCAAATCTCGGTGTCGCGGTCGGAATGGCCTGCAATATATGTTCGTTCAACCTTTCTGAAATCTGCGACGGTACTATAAAGCTACTTAAAAACCCGAATACAGACACCGACCGTCTGATGGACATCATCACGGCTCCGGACTTTCCGACGGGCGGAGAAATCCTTTATGACAGGGAGAAGTACCGTCAAATATTCGAGACTGGCCGCGGGCCTGTAAAAATTCGCGCAAGATACAGTTACGATAAATCTCAGAACTGCATCGATGTCTATGAAATACCGTACTCGACGAATATTGAGACGATAATGGACAAAATCACTTCGCTCACAAAAGAAGGCAGGATAAAAGAGATATCGGATATAAGGGATGAGATCGATCTTCGCGGTTTCCGTATGACGATTGATCTTCGCCGCGGCACGGATCCTGAAAGACTCATGGCGCGTCTCTTTAAATTGACGACTCTCGAAGACACATTCGACTGCAATTTCAATTTGCTTATAGACGGCGCTCCAAAGCAGATGGGAGTGCGTGAGATTCTTCTTGAGTGGATAAGATTCAGGCGCGAAAGCGTCCGCCGCGAGCTCACTTTTGAGCTTGAACGGAAAAAGGAAAAACTCAATCTTCTCACGGGTCTCGGCATAATCCTTCTCGACATAGACAAGGCAATAAAAATAATCAGGGAGACAAAGCTCGAAAAGGACGTCGTGCCGAATCTCATGGCCGGCTTCGGACTCAACAAAGAGCAGGCGGAATACGTAGCGGATATAAAACTGCGCAATATCAACCGCGAATATATTGTCAACCGTGTTAAGGAACTTGAATCACTTAGAGAAGAGATCGAGGATCTGAAAAAGACAGTTTCTTCTGACGTCCGCCTCGGAAACGTCATAGCCGGTCAGCTGACAGAAATTAAGAAAAAGTACGGTCAGCCGAGAAAATCAGTGATCGTGCAGGAGAGCGACGCACCTGTTTTTGATGACAGCGCGGCGATTGACGACTACAAGGTAAAACTTATATTCACGGCAGAGGGATATTTCAAAAAGATCACGACCCAGTCATATCGCGGAAATGACGAGCAGAAGCTCAAGGAGGGAGACCGCGTAATCGACCTTATTGATTCCTCCAATTCTGCGGGTCTTATGTTCTTTACAGATAAAGGACAGATCTACAACGCCTGCGTAGATGATTTTGACGCAGTAAAAGCGTCTCAGCTCGGCGATTACGTTCCTTCAAAGCTAAAATTCGATTCCGAGGGTGAGCACGCGATTGCAATGCTTTGCTTCACAGAAAAGCCTGACCCGAAATGGAAGGTCTGCGTCTTCTTTGAAAACGGCAAGGCGGTCAGAATACCTATGTCCGCTTTTGAGACAAAATCGAACAGGCGACGTTTAACAGGAGCTTATTCTACCGCAAGCAGGCCCGTCGGCGTTGTAATTGAACAGGGCAGACCTGTAGACGTATTCGTCGCGGGGAACACTTCCGCGATGCTCGTTTCTACATCTCTGGTCACGGAAAAGAGCACACGCACCGCCCAGGGCGCAACCCTCATGTCATTCAAAAAGGGCGGAGGAGTTATTTTCGTAACCCGGGCGCCCGAAGCGTTTGGCATCGATGCCAAACGCTACCGCAAAAACAAACTTCCTTCATCGGGAATTACCCTGACGGATAACGACAGAAAAGCCATTCCGTCTTTTGAATGAACTCAGAATACAGTCAGGAGAAAAAACACATGAAAAGCTTTCTGAAATCACTGCTGTCGCTCGCGGTTCTTTCCGCCGTGCTGCTTCTCTGCGTTTCAGCCGACGATGTTTACTCGTCGAAAGACGATCCGCTTGTTTCCCTGAGCTATGTAAACGACATACTCGGGCCGGAAATTATGTCGGAGGTTCTTGATAAGATTGACGCCGAATACGTTAAAAAGGCCGATGTTGCCGTCCCGCCGTCCGCTGTTTATCAGTTGCTTACTCTCGATGCCGGCTCGACTCTTATGGCCAAGGGCATATGTGAAATAATAATCGTATCGGGAGATGCGTCCGCTGTTGTCACTTCGGCCGCGAATGTTTCCGACGGCAACGGTCTAATCGACACAACAGACGGTACTGTTATTACCGGAGATTCCGACGTTCCCGTGAATCATTACGTTGTAATTCCCGTTGCTGACGGCCGGGGCATTACCGCCGAAACACAGGTACGGATTCTTGTAAGGGGTGAGTACAATATCAACGGTTAAGGGCGGGAAAAACGGCGCGTCGAAGCGTGACAGAAAAAAGCTTGCAGTCAGAATTATCGTATGGGTGCTGATTGCTTCGATGCTTGGCGGTTCATTCTTTTATTTTATTTATTTTCTTGTGTACGGGAGAATGATCCGTGAAAGAGTAGCCGGCGGTGAATATTCGCCTTCTTATCTTGATAAAGAGGCCGCCGAAGACGATTATCTTATACGGATAGCTATTGAATACGGATCCGGAGTCTCTTATTCGATGAGAACATCTTCGGCAAGCGGATATATTGTCGGAACTGAAACAAGGGACAGTGTTTTTACTGAATCTTTCCGTACGTCGTCTACGGTTCTTCACGCGGCATACAGAACCTCGCTTGTAAAAAACGCTTCGGATAATTATGTGCCGGCAGGAGACGATGAACCTGAAATAGGTCCGTATCATGTCTGCATCTTCACCGGCGGCGATACCTTTCTGCTTGATTATATTCCGGTTATAAGGAGCGCTTTTCATGACGGTCCGGTTTTCCGCGCTTCAGTTGACGGGGAGGACTGCATAATGCTTGGTTCCTTTGCCGACTCTGACGGCGCGGAAGATTTCCGCGCCGTTCTTATCCAGGAGTTTGCACCGGAACCGAAGGAAACGGAATCGGAAACAGAGACAGAATCAGAATCAGAATCATGCGTTCAGGATGAGTCAGGCGCTCAGACAACAGGAGATACTTCCGAAACAGAAACTATACCTGATGTGACATCCGAAGAGATGACTTCTGACAGCGATACGTCTTTTGTTTCGGAGACCGTTTCCACGGCAGAAGAGCCGGATCCGTTTTCGATCGCAGTACTGGACGCTGTGATCTCGTCTCCGGACGACAATTCGCTTTATCTGATAAACGGTGAAGGCGAGATCGAATATATGAGCGTTATTTCAGACTCAGATCTTTCGCTCGCTTTAAGAGGCATCCCGGACCCGGATGGAAACACGTTTATTTGGGCATACCGTTCAGCCGGATCACGCAAATATGACGGCACGCTTGAATTCAAGGCGATAAGGGGAGACGATTATTTCGGAGTCCGTATTGTCGACGTTCTTCCGCTCGACACTTATGCGGCAGGGGTTATTCCTTATGAGATTTCCTCGTCCTGGCCGTTAGAAACGCAGAAGGCTTTCTGCATCGCTGTTAAATCTTATGCACTGACAAGACGCGGAGCGCACGCCTCAAGCGGCGCCGATCTCTGCTGCACAACCCACTGTCAGGTTTATAAAGGCTTTGCGTCGACAAACGACAGGGTCTGGCAGGCTGTAAACGCGGTAAAGGGTCTCATCGGTGTTGCTTCGAACGGAAGGATATGCTGTTGCTATTACAGCTCGAGCACAGGCGGTTGCACAGCCAACGTTAACGAAGTCTGGAGCGGTTCTCTGACGACATATCCGTACCTTAAGGCCGTCGCGACTCCGTGGGAGAAATACAATTCTCACAATAAAGCGCACTGGACCAAGGAATATACACCGGACGAGCTTTATCAGCGGCTAAAAAGCAAGGGGTATACAGGCCTTAAAGCGCCTGTAAAATCCGTTGTTATTACAACCGGCAACAACACAAGTTACGTCAAATCCGTTTTGATAACAGATACTAAAGGGAATTCAGTGACCATCAGCAAAAGCACCGTGTCCTCCGCCCTCGGTCTGAACAGCGGAAATTTCGTTGTCGGTAAAAACGGCGAAACCGTCTCACGCAGAAATCTTGTCATGGCAGGATTCAACGCCACAAACAACGAGCCGACGATAGGAGTTGATATTCTGTCTCACCCGTTCGAATATTCCGTGACAGGAAGACAGGTATTTTCCGTTCTCACTTCTGACGGCGTTCGGTCTTTTGCAGACGGTAATGAAGAAAAGGTCGCGACCGCACGCGGAGTTCTTGATTTTCCAATGTCCAAATCGCTCGACAGCAGTTATTATCCGACAGTCACAGGTGTCGGAGGACAGATTCTTCCGGACGTGCTGAATATCGAATCATCTCTGGAGCAGGAAGAACTAACTCTTTCCGGAAACGTTGCCGGCAGCTTTGTGTTTGTTGGACGCGGCTGGGGGCACGGGCTCGGAATGAGCCAGTTCGGAGCATACGATATGGGCGTCCTCGGATACGATTACGAAACGATCTTCAAGGCATATTACTCTGGTGCGCGACTTGTCGACATTTCGGAAGTGCTGAAATAAAATAGTTTTATGGGCTCACTTCTCATAGCGATCATATATCTGATTTTTGTAAGCCTCGGCCTTCCTGATTCACTTCTCGGCGCCGCCTGGCCGAGCATGCAGATCACGTTCGCGGTTCCGTCATCATACGCCGGGTATATATCTATGACGACATCGCTTATGACGATCATATCAGCGCTGATCTGTCCCTGGCTCGTAAGAAAAATCCACACGAAGTGGATCGTTGTTTTAAGCACACTTCTGACAGTATTCGGGCTGACAGGTTATTCTTTTTCAACGAAATACTGGATGCTCTTTATATTTGCCATACCGTATGGCCTCGGTGCCGGAGCTATTGACGCTGCGATAAATCATTATGTCGCTGTTAATTATTCGTCATCTGTTATGAATTTTCTGCACTGTTTCTACGGTCTCGGCGCTGTAATTAGCCCCAACATAATGGCGCTGGCGTTGAAATACGCCCGCTGGAATGAAGGATACCGCTGGACGGCAATCCTACAGTGCGCAATTCTTTTTGTAATTATCGCGTCTGTCCCGCTTTGGAAAAAAAGAAATGATGTATCTGACAGCGAAACATTTAGCGGGAGCGCTGGAATCCGTGAATCGCTCAAGGTGCCCGGTGTTGTTCTTACGCTTGTGGCGTTCTTCGGCTACTGCGCCGGCGAGGCAACTTGCTTTATCTGGACATCAAGCTATTTTGCGGGAACCAGGCGGGGAATCAGCGACGGTCTTGTCGCCGCGTTTGGTTCTCTCGTTTTCGGCGGTCTTATGATTGGAAGAATAATTGCCGGTTTAGTTTCTGAAAAGCTTAACGACAGAATACTCATAAGGGTTGGAATTGCCGTCGAATTCGCCGGTATAATACTCATCGCTCTGCCGTTTGAAGGATATGCGCCAGCCGCTGTTGGTTTTTTGCTGACAGGTATTGGAATGGGCCCGATTTATCCGGCTATTCAGCATATGGCGCCCGTAAATTTCGGAAGGAGATACAGCGCGTCAGTGATTGGTCTTCAGATGGCCTCTGCATATATTGGATGCACTTTTATGCCACTTGTATTCGGTCATCTTCAGGAGGCGATGGGCATTTGGATCATGCCGGTTTATATCGCTTTTTTCGCTATAATAAATATAGTTCTTCTCGAAATCGCATACAAGAGAATTGACAGAAATACATGTATTACATCTTTTACTGTTGAAGAGTGATTATGATAGTTTAGCCTTAGAGAAGTATCAATGCTTTTTTCAAAAAAAGTTTTTTGTGCAAACAGTTGCAGGGTATTGAAATAAACCGGAAAGTATGCTATAATATTATTTTGGATTGCGATGTGCGGTCCCCGGCTGTAATTCTAAGCCGGATATGACAGGTCGTGGAGGAAATATGGATTACAACAAGAAGACGATAGAAGATATCGAAGTTAAAGGAAAACGCGTTCTTGTAAGGTGCGACTTCAACGTACCTATGAACGGAAGCGAAATAACAGACGACAAGCGTATAAGGGAAGCGCTACCGACCATCAGATATCTGATGGATAACGGCGCCAGAGTTATACTCTGCTCGCATTGCGGAAGACCGAAGGGCGAATTCAATATGAAATATTCTCTTGCGCCTGTCGCAAAGAGACTTTCCGAGCTCCTTGAAACTGAAGTTCCGCTTGCATGCGACGTTATAGGCCCGGACGCACACGCTAAAGCAGACGCTCTAAAAGACGGACAGGTCATGCTTATAGAAAACGTCCGTTTCCACAAAGAAGAAGAGAAGAATGATCCCGATTTTTCGAAACAACTTGCTTCTCTCGCTGAGATATTCGTGAACGACGCGTTCGGAACCGCGCACCGTGCTCACGCATCTACAGCTGGTGTTGCCGAATATCTGCCGGCTGTCTGCGGATATCTTATCCTGAAGGAAATATCGGTTATGGGCAAAGCTCTCAGCGATCCCAGGCGTCCGTTTGTAGCAATTCTCGGCGGCGCAAAGGTCAGCGACAAGATCGGCGTTATAACAAATCTCCTTGATCGCGTTGATACGCTGATAATCGGCGGAGCAATGGCTTATACCTTCAACAAGGCAAGAGGACATAAAATCGGCACGTCTCTCTGCGAAGAAGATAAACTCGGTCTTGCTTCCGATCTTCTCGAGCTTGCTAAATCCAAAGGAGTTAAAATTCTTCTGCCGGTCGACAACCACGTCGGTGACAGATATGATCCCGAATGTAACGATATGTACGTTGACAGCGCAGATATTCCCGACGGGTACATGGGACTCGACATCGGTCCCGCAACCGAAATTCTTTTCGGGTACGCGATAAAGGGTGCCGGAACTGTTGTATGGAACGGCCCTATGGGAGTTTCCGAATGGGAAAAATTTGCCGCAGGCACAAGGAGCATCGCAAATGCTGTTGCCGAATCCGGCGCAATTTCGATTATCGGCGGAGGGGATTCAGCCGCAGCAATTGAAAAACTAGGCTTCGCCGACAGAATGACTCATATTTCGACAGGCGGCGGCGCGTCGCTTGAATTCCTTGAAGGCAAGGTTCTTCCCGGAATCGCCTGCCTGCTTGACAAATAATTCCGGACGGTTAATCAAATGAACAGAAAACTGAGAAAAACAGTTATTGCCGGTAACTGGAAAATGAACCTGACACCGACCGGCGCAGGTAAACTGATCAGGTCGATTAAACCGCTTGTTGAAGGAAAAGAACTTTGCGAAGTTGTCGTATGCGTTCCGTTTGTTGATATCGCATCGGCTGTCAGGGCTGTTAAAGGCAGCTCTATAAAAGTCGGAGCGCAGAACGTTCACTTTGAAAAAAAAGGTGCATTTACCGGCGAGATATCTGCAGATATGCTTATTGCGGCCGGCGCCGAATACGTTATTATCGGTCACTCTGAGAGAAGGCAGTATTTCGGTGAGACAGATGAAACGGTAAACAAACGTTTAACAGCGGCTCTTTCGGCCGGCCTAAAACCGATAGTATGCGTCGGCGAGTCTTTGCGTGAGCGTGATCTCGACATTACCCGCGAGGTCGTTTCGAGCCAAACAAAAATCGCCTTTCTCGGTATTGATTCCGAAAACGTTAAAAAAACGGTCATCGCGTACGAACCTGTCTGGGCTATCGGAACGGGCAGAACGGCGAGCGCAGAACAGGCGGACGAGGTTTGCGGCATCATACGCGACGTTATAGCTGAAAAATACGGCAGAGATGTTGCTGAAGCCGTAACGATCCAGTACGGCGGTTCGATGAAACCCGGAAACGCATCTGAGCTTCTTTCAAAGTACAATGTCGACGGCGGTCTCATCGGCGGAGCATCGCTTAAAGCAGACGATTTTGCCGCAATAGTCGATGCGGCACAGAAATAATTTTTTATTCAGCAGGAGCAGCATTTTTTGCTGCTCCCGCATGTGTATTATGTAGCAATGTCAGGATACAGAAACAGACGGCTCAGCGAAGAGATTTTAAGAGAGCTTACAGAAATACTCAGGACAGTAAAAGATCCGCGTGTAACGGGTTCATTTGTTTCGCTTACGGGCGCGGAATGCTCCGGTGACATGAGACACTGCAAAGTGTTTTATTCTGTCATGTCAGAGCACAGGGACGGCGACTGCGGAAAGGGTTTGAACAATGCCTCCGGCTATTTCAGGACGCTTCTTGCTGAGCGTCTTAATCTCAGGATAACTCCGGAACTTGTTTTTATAAGAGACAGTTCTGCCGAATATGGCGCGCACATTTCGGAGATGATATCGCGCCTCAGAGCTGAACACCTGATGGGAAACGAAGAAACAGAGGACAAACCTGAAGAGGACGTGGATAAAATATGAAAACACTCGGAATTTACGTTCATATCCCTTATTGCGTCAGCAAATGTCCGTACTGCGATTTTTATTCTGTCACTGACAACCGGATGCAGGACAGGTATATAAACGCCCTGCTTCTAAATATGGAGGATTATTCCAAACATACGTCCGGTTATGACATCGATACGGTATTTATAGGTGGCGGAACGCCGACCGTTCTTTCTCCCTCAAAGCTTTCAAAAATAATCGGCGGCATTTCGGATAATTTCACACTGAGGAGAGACGCTGAGATAACCGTCGAAATGAACCCTGCGACGCTGAAAAGATCCGCCCTCCGTTCGCTCAGATCTGCCGGAGTAAACCGGCTGAGCATAGGTATGCAGAGCGCAAACGAAGAAGAGCTGAAAATGCTTGGACGCGTTCATGATTACAGGCAGTTTGAAGAATGCTATTCCGATGCACGCCGCGCTGGATTTGACAATATAAACGTCGACATAATGTATGGAATACCCGGCCAGACGCATAAGACCCTTGCCGAGACTCTCGCTTCCGTAATCAAACTCGATCCTGAGCACATTTCACTTTACGGGCTTAAAATCGAGGAAAACACACCTTTTTACGGAAGAGAAAAGGAACTTTCGCTTCCTGACGAAGACACCGAGGCGGATATGTATCAGCGCTCTGTCAAAATCCTTTCCGACGCCGGATATCAGCAGTATGAAATTAGCAATTTCTCAAAACCGGGAAGGACATGTCTGCACAATCTCAAATACTGGAACTGCGAGGAATATCTAGGTTTCGGAGCGTCTGCCCATTCATATTTCAGAAATCACAGATTTGCGACGGTCAGGGACATCGCAACATACGTTGAGGCGATGGAGTATCCGTCTCACGACGTTAAGCTTATATCCGAAGATTATGAAATAAGACCTCAGGAGCGCCTCGGAGAGTATGTGATGCTCCGTCTGAGGCTAAAAGAGGGAATTGATACAGATGTTTTTGCCGAAAGATTCGGACTTTCGTTCGAAAGGATGTTCGGAAAGTATCTGAAGGTGTACGTTGCCGGAGGTTTTATGGAGAAAGCCGGCAGATTCTACCGGTTTACTCCTCGCGGGATGTACGTTTCAAACTACATCCTTTCGGCGATGCTAGATTTTAAAAGCGACCTGATATCCGGTGTTGCCAACGGAACCGACAAATGAAACGGGAGATAACATGAAGGGAACATTTGATTTCAAAAAAATAAGAAACTCCGCACTGCTCGGCGCGCTAATGTCAGTTATTATTATCGCCGTGGCGTTTTATCCGCTGATTTCTGGCGGCGAAAAAAACGGAGCAATTTTGTTCATGGTTTGCATAATCCCTGTCGGGCTGGTTCCGGCTCTTGTTTCATTTATTCCATATATCAGTGCTAAAAAATCGACTTTTGAAGCAGACGATGAAAAAATCATCTCAAACAGAAGGGAATATCCGCTCCGGGAAATCGAAGGGGTTCTAACTACCGTTTCCAGATACGGGCAGGATCTTGTTATTACGTTTATCGATGAAAAAACAAAGCCGCTTACGGTAAGTTGTCTGACAAACGCAGATGAGCTTTCAAAATTCATCAGCACAAGACTGACTCCCTTCGGGACCACAAAGAATTCTGAGCAGCTCAGGAAAAAGCTCAGGATATTTGAGACAGCAATGATTGTTTTCTTCGCAGTTCTTGTTATCTCTATCGTTCTTGTTCTTGTATTCCTTTTCCGCAAAGACTCCGTTTTTCCGGACGCGCGTGTGATTTCTTTCGGCGCTTGTGCATTTATCGCGGCGATAGTTCTGTTTTTCACAGCCAGAAAAACGCTTACGGTTTCCAACATTCTCAGTGGCAGGAAATTTTCACTTCGCCGTGAGCGGGCCGGCTCCGTTCCGATTGACGGAAATGTCGTTAAGATATATGCAGATCACAGTTATTATTCAAGATTTCTTATATACTTTGACGGTGTTGCGTTTTTCTCTGTCGTTCAGCTGATCTCTGATGACGGGGAATATTCCGAGATGATGCGCAGCAGGCCCGAAAAGGATATTTCCGCACTTGAAAAGGTTATCGGAACCGAAGAACTTCTCCTAATTTACGATACAGACAGATACGGTGATGAGCAATGAATGACGATCTGAATGAATCAAACGGCGCCTCGACCGATTTCGGAAGATATTCTGCAAAGAAAAAACGGGCAGGGAAAGTAAAAAAAGCGTCTGTCATTGTTTTTTCAGTAATTGCCATGGCACTTGTCGCGGTCCTCGCTGTCTCAGCCGTGCTGTTTATAAAACAAAGATCGAGCCGCAAGCTTACAGACTATGAGATCGCTTCTCGCTCAATGAATGAAAGGGAAAGGCTCGTTTCCTTCGCCGTTTCCGAAATCACAAAGAACGACTCTCTTTACGAAAGCTCTCAAATCATTTCGGAAACCGTCGGCTCCGAGATAAGAAATGGAACGCTTTCTGTTTCCGATCGCGGAGACGGGCTTTTTGTTGTATCTGTGAATGGGATTGAGCGGTTTATTCTTTCCGTTGGCGACGTTATAACCGGCAAGGACTGGGAACCAGTATCATGCAGTTTCGGTTACTCTTTAAGTGTTGATGCGCCGCACGGTTCAGATGTTTTTGTGAACGGCACAAGACTTTCCGGAGGGTCAAAAATCGTTTACCCGCGACTTTCACCGTATGAAGAGAAGTATTCAGATACTTATCTCTCGGACAGATACAGTGTCGGCCCACTCTACGGAAACGTTAACGTGACGGCGTCTCTAAACGGAGAGCAGCTAATAGGTCCTTCCGTAACGAGCGATTCCATCTCATTCGGATATCCATTGTCTTCTCAGGAAGAATATACGGTCATCGCGCCCGTCGGTACCGATCTTGTCATAAACGGCGTGCCTCTTCTTTCCGATGCGGCAAAAAGCCTTCAGTTGTATCCGTATCTTTCCAGATTTGAAGAAGGTCTTGATGATGAGCTTACTGCGTTCAGCGTTTCTCTCGGCCGTCTTTTTGAATCTCCGGAGGTTGAAGCATTCTGCAACGGTAAAAAGCTTGAGCAGAGCAAAGATGGTCTTATATTCCTGATCCCGAAGGAAAAGATGCATGAAAAATATACGGTGAAAGCCCCTTCTGGATACACTGTCACAATGAACGGTATTTCCGCTGGAAATAATGAAATCGTTTCTTTTGATGTGCCTCCTGTCTTGATTGATGGCTGCGACTCATATATGACGGACGCAGTCATTCCGACTGACAATGAATATGAAATATCCGGTCTGTTTCACGAGCCGGTTATAAGATGTTATTCGCCTGACGGAACCGAAACTGAACCTGACGAATATCTGAGCGCGGGTCACGAGTACGTATTCAGACGGATTTCATCCGGAACGATCTCTTCGGCAGATATAAAGACAGTGTCGTACTTTGCAAAATATTATGTGAGATACGTTTACAACGCGTCTCTGGCACGCGGTTCAAATTACAACACCCTAAGAGCAATGGCTCCTTCCGGTTCCCCCGCTTCACGCAGGGTCCAGAACATGTGGAACGTTGTGTATTACAATACCCCGTATTCCAGCATCAAGTTTGGTACTCTGACATATGAGGATTATTATGAATACAAACCGTCAGTGCATTCCGTTACGGTCATCATTCCGTTCACCGGTGTTAACGGCGGTGTGCGCTATACATTTGAGATGCGTCTTGAAGTTTTATATGATTTCAACGGTAAAATCAGACGTATCCTGAATTTTAACGAACTGACTGAAAATTCTGATTTGCTGAAATGAACTGGCTGTTTTTAGCTCTGATCTGCATACTCGGCTGGGGCTTTGCGGATTTCTTTTACAAAAAAAGCTCAGACCGCGACGACAGTGTTTCACATCTGAAAATCGCGGTTTGGGTCGGGCTAGTTATGGGTGTATGTGCTGTTTTACTTCTGCCTCTGGCAGAGTCCGAGATAAGCCTTGCATCTGTTTTTCGCAACGCATTTTATTATTCTCCGGCTTCACTTGGTTATATTGTATCGATGATAATCGGATACGCCGGTCTCCGATACCTGGAGCTTTCTATTATCTCACCTGTACAGAATGCCTCCGGTGCCTTTTCGATGATCGCGATGCTTATTTTCTTTGCCGTCACTGGCACGGTAAATGACGATCTCGGCAATTTTTCCGTTCTTAATATCCTCGGTACGATTTTTGTTATATCTGGTGTTGTGCTGCTTGCTGTTGTCGAGAACCGTTTGTCCTATAAAAAAACAGACGAGCTTTCAAAACCGGAAGATGACAAGAAAAAAAACCGCAGGTACAGGTTCGGTGCTCTTGCGCTTCTTTTTCCGATTCTATATTGTGTATTTGATACGATTGGAACCGCGGCGGACGGAATCATTCTTGACGAGGAAACCGGTCTTGGGCTCGGTGAGTTTGACGTTATTATCCTTTACGGACTGACATTCTTTATCGCTGGCATAATCTGCTGGATTGTCCTATGGATTAAAGAAAAAAAGCCTTACAATCCTTTTACAGCGAAAGAAATTTCGACGAAAGGTGCAGCAGCACTCTGCGAGGAGTTCGGTCAGGTTTTCTATGTGTTCGCCATGGCGAAAAATCCGGTATTCGCAGCTCCGGTCGTTGCTTCATATTGCATAATTTCTCTTGTCCTCTCAAGGATTCTTTTAAGAGAAAAGCTCTCAAAGTGGCAGTATATCTGTATTTTTTCTGTTGTGGCAGGGATAATTCTTTTCGGTGTTTCGGAAGGTCTTGCGGAAGTATAAAAAACCGTCCTGAAAAACAGGACGGATTTTATTATTTGTATCTGCGCTTTCTGGCGGCTTCTGCTTTCTTCTTGCGCTTTACGCTGGGTTTTTCGTAACATTCTCTTTTACGAAGCTCAGCCATGATGCCTGATCTCTGACACTGTCTCTTAAATCTTTTAAGAGCGTTGTCAAGAGATTCGTTTTCTTTTACTCTTACCTCTGCCATAGAACCTTTATCCCTCCCCTCGCACGGGCAAAGAGAAGCCGTATAATCAATTGATAACAAACAGCAACGTCGTTTCGCAATTTGCGGCACGGACGGAAGCATCAACTGAAATTATACACCATAATCAGTGTTTTGTCAAGAATTATCTGTCGCTGTAAAAAAGAATTTCGTCCGGAAGATAGTAATTCAGGCGTTCGCGCGCTATGCGCATGACATAGTCCTGATCCATCTCATGATCGAGTTCTTCCTTAAGGCGGTCGATTTCATCGAGATAGGCGACGCGCTGTTCCTGCATTTCAGCTTCGGCGGCCTCAAGCTCTCTGTATGACGTACGGAGTCTAACGATACTGACAACAGAAAAAAATATGATAACGATCATTGTGAGCTTGACGAAAAAATTCAGATTTTCTGTCTTCATAAATAAGCAAACCTCAAATCAGTTCATACATCATAGCAGCATCTGCCTTGAATGATGTGCCTTTCACATCTTTTACACGCACGCGTATTGTTCTTTCGCCAAAGGCGATTTCAATCTCATCGCCCGGTTTTATGTCAAGCGATGCGCGGGCGATCCTGCCGTTTACTGTCACGTGACCGTTGTCACACGCTTCGTTGGCGACGGTTCTGCGTTTAATAAGGCGCGATACCTTCAGATATTTGTCGAGCCTCATCAGATCACCCACTTTTCAATTTCTTTCTAAATTATATTTTACATTTTTTTAGATTAACTGTCAATAATCATTCTTTACATTGTTTGATATGTCAGATAAATTTACAAAAAATTCATAAATCGCGTATTTGCAGATGGTATAATAACTTAAGAATTTATAAAACATTTCGAGAATTATGAGACAGTTTATTGAGGCTGGGAAAATCAACAACACTCACGGTGTAAAGGGCGGAGTAAAAATTGAAAGCTGGTGTGACACGCCGGCAGTTCTGTCCGAACTTAAAACGTTATATATTGATAACGGAAATGAGTCCTTTGCGCCTCTCAAAGTCGTCCGTTCAGTCATTGCCGGCGAAAGGGTTATTTCTTTTTTTGAAGGCATCGACAGCATTGAAAAAGCGGAGCGGCTTAAAAACCGCGTCGTTTTTGCAAATCGTGACGATATTCCTTTGAACGGCGGAGTTCTCATTGACGATATTAAAGGACTGCCTGTAATTGATGAATCGACAAATCGTGTTTACGGAACTCTGAAAGACGTAATCAGATACGGCGTCCGCGACATTTACGAAATAGAATGCGACGGAAAGACCGTTCTTCTTCCCGCGGTTAAAGAGTTTATAAGACGCATTGATACTGAATCGGGCGTTTTTGTCACTCCTATTGACGGTTTTTTTGATGAGAATTGATATTCTGACACTTTTTCCGAATCTTGTCGATTATGTTCTTTCTGAAAGCATAATCGGTCGTGCGAGAAAACGCGGAATTATTGATATAAGAATAAGTGATATACGTGACTGGTCCGGAAACAAACACAGGCGCGTTGATGACACCCCGTATGGCGGCGGCAAAGGCATGCTTATGGCCGCACCGCCGGTTTGTGATTGTTTCGATGCAGTCACGTCAGACAGGGACAGGTCGGCAATCCGGTCCGTTTATATGTCTCCTCAGGGAAAAGTTCTGACTCAGGAGAAAGCAGAAGAGCTTGCAGCCCTTGATAATATAGTTATAATCTGCGGTCACTACGAGGGTGTCGATGAAAGAGTTCTTGAAGAAGTAGTCGATGAGGAGATTTCGATCGGCGATTTTGTTCTGACTGGCGGGGAACTTCCCGCGTGTATTCTTGTGGACTGCGTCGGTAGACTTGTTCCAGGTGTGCTTTCAGATGCGGAATGTCATGAGATTGACAGCATTTCAAACGGAATGCTTGAATATCCTCAGTATACAAGGCCTTACGAATACCGCGGAAAAACTGTTCCGGAAGTGCTTGTAAGCGGCAATCACGCTCAGATTGACAGATGGAGACGCGAAAAAGCATATCAGAGAACGAAGGAGAAACGTCCTGATCTGCTTTGCGGTAGTGAGAAAGCTAAAACGGAGGAAGACGATGAAAACTGAAAACAGACAATCAGGCCGTCTTTCGTCCTTTCCGATCGTTCTTAGGCGCCTCTGCCGCGAAAGCATGCTCGGCGGAATTCTAACGTCGGGCGATTCAGATTACCTGATGAAGCGCTCTGGTGTTGCCGATAAAATCAGATACGGATTTGTTATCCCTGCTAAAAGAACTCTCCGCACCGCCTGCGACAGGAGCAGACTTGTCGGTTTCGGCGAAAAGGCGCTTGGCTCTGTAAGAAATCTTCCTCTTCGATCGGTTGGTATCGTATATTTTACTTTCGGTATTTTTACGCTATTTATGTTTCTGCTGGAGCGTATTATTCTTAGAACGGAGCTTGCATCTGACGAATATATTTATGGCCTGATTTGTCTTATTTTATCTGGTATAGCTATGACGTCAGCTCAGCGTATTGGCGAACTTCTTTCCGGCGGAGCCATTTTGCCGTTTATCTCCGATCGGCTTCTTATAGATGACCGTCAGGTTGCTGTGCGTACTGAATCCGTAAGACCGCCTCACGTCGGTACTCTAATTTTTTCCGGTATTTTTCTTGGCGCTGTCGCGCAGCTCACATCGTTTTCTTTTGCAGCACTTCTCCCGGTCTTTGCGGTTGCGGCGCTTAAAACTTTAAAACAGCCCTCTTTCGGATTGCTGCTTCTGCTGACGGCTTCTCCTTTTCTTCAGAGGGAAGAGCTGGCGGTTGTCGCTTTTTACGTTTTCATTTCGACCGTTTTCAAGCTTATGACAGGAAAACGCGATATTTTGCTTTCTTTTTCCGGGATAGTGACCGTCGTAATAATTGCGCTTGTTATTATATCTGGAATAAGAGAAGGCATAGGCTACGCGCTTGAGTATGCTTCGGTTCTGCTGATGTTTTTTACAGTGTCGGCTCTGTTCAAAACAGAAAAACGTATTGAGCGTTTGGTTTTTTGTCTAGCTGTGCCCGGTGTTGTTCTTTCCGCAATGACTCTTATGTCTGTTCTTCTGACACTGTTCAACTCAATACCATGGCTTCCGACGTTTTCGTCCGTTATGCCGGACGGTTCGGTTATTACTTCTCTTGTGTGTGTTTCAATTCCGATGACTGTCGTCTGCGCCGATATAACATATGTAAGGGATCTGAAGCTTACCTGCTTTTTCATTGTTATGGGAGAACTTGCCGCGCTGTTTTTTTCGGCCGGCTCAGTGGCTCTTTTTACCGGAATTGCGCTCTATGGCTTTACGCTTATTACGATATATCAAAAAGCGGCAGGGCCTGTTCTGACTGTTGTTCTGCTTTACGTCGCGATTAATGTTTTTTTTGACGGCAGATTTTTTTCGCTTCAGTCCGGTATGAGTGTACTGGATCAGCTTACTAAAAGGCTTCCGCTGTCAGTTATGATATTCGGGGGCGGAGCCGGTGCTGATGCAGCATATACGAGAATATCATCAATGACAGGTATTCAGATACCCCAAGGAGGCATTGACGGCGTTTCAGCGATAATTCTTTCGATCGGTCTTCTCGGCGCGTTGTTTGCCGCAATGCTCGCGGCAGCCTGTGTTCTGAATGCGCTTAAACTTTCAATTGCCGAAAACGTCGCCGGAGAGCATCGTGTAATCGCCGCCGGTTGCGCATCTGCTGTTGTTGGCTGGATTATTTTTTCGCTGCAGTTCTGCCCGGTCAGTTCGCTTTCAGGTCTTTCTGTAATGATATGCTGCGTTGCCGCCTGCAAGGCGGTGGACGAGTTTTCTAACACTAAACGCTTTTCCGAAATCAAGGAGTACTGATAAATGGAACAGGAAAAGAAAAACATCAGACAGAGATTCAATATTATCGACGCTCTGCTCATTATTGTCCTGATTGTCCTTCTGGTTCTGATCTTTTTCAAAATCAGGGATAACAGGATTGTCGGCAGGACTTCCGCCGACGCTGAAGTTCTCATTAAAATCGAATTTTCTCCCGTTTATGATGAACTAAAATCGCTCGCCGAGGTTGGCAGCGAGGCATACGATCTGAAAACCGGAGACCCGCTTGGAGAGATTACCGACGTTTCATATACAGATTACTATCTCGAGGGAATCAGCCAGTCGGGTGAAAAAGCAACGACAAGGATACCCGGGATGTCGGCCGTAACTGTTACCGTCAGATCTTCTGTCTCAAAAAGTGAGCTCGGCAGCAAGCTTAACGGCAAGCTCCTTACGCTCGGTAACGAGATCGCTTTAAGAACATCTTTTTTCAGCGGAACGGGGAAAATAATCTCCATAGTTCAGTCAGATACGGAGGTGGCCTGAGATGTCATCTAAATCTAAAAAGATTATTTCCGTCACTGATATTATGTTCGTCATAGCTGTGATCGCACTTATAGCGGTTTCGGTTTATAAAATTGGCATTTTCGATCGTCTGTTCACACGCGGAAAGACAGAAACCTGCACAGTAACTTTTGTCGCAGAACGTATCGCAACGAATCAGGCGGGATGTATCCAGGCCGGAGAGAATCTCTTCTTTGGGAAAGATACGCTAGGAGTCATGAGAGGCGGAATGCTTTCTAATCCGAGCACGGATTTCATTCTCACAGACAGCGGTAAATACGCTTTTTCGGAAAGCTCTGACTTCGTGGATGTGCGCGGTGCCTTTGATACTTCGTTCACGTCGACCGAGTACGGATGGCTTTTTGGCGGAAGGACATATATTACTCCCGGTACGGTTCTTGACGTCCGATGCGGCGATGCGGAGTTCAGAATTACAGTTTTATCGATAGATGTCCGGACAGAAAGCTGATCATTAAAAAATTGCCCTTGGCCTCTTGATTTTTCTTTAAGTTAATGGTACAATATAGCTGAAACGGGAAAAGGAGTGTGAATCATGGTCAGCAAGGTTATTACGGTAAAAAACAACGTTGGTCTGCATGCAAGACCCGCAACATTCTTTATTCAGAAGGCAAATTCCTATAAAGCATCAATATGGATCGAGAAGGAAGACAGGCGTGTGAATGCCAAATCCCTGCTTGGTGTTTTGTCACTCGGTATCGTAAAGGACACGTCGGTCACCCTGATCGCGGACGGTCCGGATGAGGAAGAAGCGGTCTCCGGTCTCGAGGAACTTGTAGAAATCGGACTTGATGATTGATTTTATATTGCAGAGCGGCGCCGGAATCCGGCGCCGCATTTTAAATATTTTTATATAATTTTCAGAGGAGTAAAATTTAGAAAATCTGCCGACACGATCGAAAATTCAATTCCGCGGTATTCAAAAGAACCGGGCAGGTCGTATACGTTGTGAATGTGGCCATAATAACACTTTTTAATGTTATTCTCAACAAGCACTTCAATGATCGGCACGATCTCCATTCCGCGGAAAACAGGCGGAAAATGAAGAAAAACAATCCTTTCCGAATAAAAACCAGCGAAATTATCTTCCGCATGAGCGAGACTCATTTTGAGACGTTGCGCCTCACGAACAGAAAGCTTGCCGTAATCGGTTTCGGAAGGGGCTTTTTTTTCGTCAGGGAACCATCCTCTTGACCCACAAATGGCAATTTCCCCGATCAGAACCGAATCATTCTGTATAATTGAAATGCTTGTCCCTTCAAGTGCATGTCTGATCTTTGATGCGGACTGCCACCAGAAATCATGGTTTCCTCTAATGAGAATCTTTTTTCCTGGAAGGGAGTCAATAAGATTAAGATCCGGCATTGCTCGGCCCAGGGTCATCGCCCATGAGATATCTCCAGGGATCACAACCGTATCATCGTCTCCGACAGTTCTTTTCCAGCCTTCTATGAACTTTTCACGGTGGTTAACCCACCGGCTTCCGAAAACATCCATCGGTTTTCCGACCGCCTCCGACAGATGCGGATCGGAAATGCAGTAAACAGATTCAGACATAGGCTTTATATGTTGCCGAGGACGTCGGCGGGCATATCTGCGGGATTAATTGAATCTTCCGGAGGAAACATAATTTTTCTTTCGTTCAGCCCTCGAAGTGGATAAGGTATATTAACTCCTGTCTTTGCAGACAGAGTTTCAAGAGGATCATCTTCTCCATATTTTTGAATTCCGAGCGCGTTAAGGACCGATGGGGCAAACTTGAACGGGGAAGCTGTTGAAACTACGAGCATCGGCATGCCGGTCCTTACGGCGTATTTTTCTGCGCACCCATATGCCACCGCTGTATGAGTGTCGATAAGATAACCGTATCTGTCGTAAACCGTTTTTATCGTTTTTCCGACCGATTCTTCATCAAGATAATCACCGTTGAAATCATCGGTTATTTTCCTGTGCGTTTCATCATCGACACTGTACAATCCTGAACGTGCAAGATCTGACATATTTCTGCGTGTTTCGGCGGCACCTGAGACAGTATAAATTAGTCTTTCTAGATTGCTTGATATAAGAATATCCATTGAAGGGGACGAAGTCAGGATAAACGGCCTGTTTTTATCGTAGACTCCTTTTGAAATGAAGTCGGTAAGAACATTGTTTGAATTTGAAGCGCAGATCAGCCTCCCAAGCGGAAGGCCGCATTTTTTTGCGATATAGGCGGCAAGTATATTGCCGAAATTACCTGTAGGGACAGTGACGTCAAGTGTTTCAAAGGGCTTCAGAGTGCAGCTGTTCATAAGGTCGCAGTATGCCGAATAATAGTAGCATATCTGCGGAACGAGACGTCCCCAGTTGATCGAGTTGGCTGACGAAAGGAATCGCCCTCGCCGGTTAAGTTCAGCCGAAATCGAAGCATCGGAAAAGATCTTTTTTACGCCGTTCTGTGTATCATCAAAGTTCCCGCTTACTGCTCTTACTCTTACGTTATTTCCCGTCTGTGTAGACATCTGAAGCTTTTGTATCCTGCTAACACCGTCAACAGGATAGTAGACTGCAATGTCAACGCCTTCAACGTCCCGATATCCCTCCAGTGCGGCTTTTCCCGTGTCGCCGGACGTTGCTACGAGAATGAGCGCTTTCCTGCTGTCTCCTGTTTTTCTGACAGCTCGCACAAAAAGACGCGGCATTATCTGAAGCGCGAGATCCTTGAATGCGGCAGTAGGACCGTGCCAGAGCTCAAGAATGTTAATGTCTCCCGCTTTTTTTACAGGTGCCGGCCCGCCCGGGAAAGAGCCTTCATTATAAGCCGCGAAACAGTCATCAGAGATTTCTTTCAGAGTATAACTGTCGCTCAGAAAAAGGTGCATAATTTTAGCTGCGCGTTCCGGATACGAAAGTTCTGCGAGTTCCATAAGAAACTTGTTATCAGTTTCGGGGAACCGATCCGGCATATAAAGGCCGCCGTCGGGCGCGAGCCCCGTGCGAATCGCTTCTGCAGAAGAAACGGCTTCCGTTTTTCCTCTTGTTGATATGTATTTCATTTCTTTATCCGTAAATTTCCAGTTTGCATTTATCTGTGTGACAGACGAATTCCCAGTCTTCTTCAAATCTGCATCCTTCGGCGCAGATATTTTTTATCTGTTCTGCGATCTTCGGCATATATTTGCCCGTTTCTCTGTTAAACGCGTCGATCTCTGTGTGTCCGCCTCTGAATGTACATCCGGAGTATTTAATGTTTCCCGGAAGTGGACCTTCAACGCTTCCTTCGACCATCATCCATATCTCAAGAAGATTGAAATCGGTGTTTTCAACTGTGAGATCTCTGAGAAAACGAAATGTTCCTTCAAAAGAGCAGTTTCTTATTGTGCTTCCTGGAGCGCTTGACGCGCGGTTTCCTGCCACGCATCCGGAGGGAAGTCTGCTCGACAGTTCTTTGTCTGCCAGTCTTAAGACCGTGGTATTGTCATTCCTGTACGTTATTCCCGTTATTTCGGAAGTTCCGAAGAACTTTCCGTCTCTGATATCATAGAAATCAAGAATATCGCCCTCGCATGCCGAAAACGGAATGATGCGACCGTTTCTGAAGAATTCGTAATTAAGCATATCAATACTGCCATCCGATTCTGTTTCCACAACGTATCCGAGCGTTCCGCTCAGATTGAACACGTCGTCAAACAGAACGCCGCATCTGCAGTTTTCCCAGTGCATTGGACGTCTGTTGTCTTTGCAGTGAAAACCGTCGCGCCAGGAAACCATCTTGAGAGAACGGTCGTTGCCGGCCGCAGGGACAAGATCGAATCTGTTAAAAAACATCTCTGCGTCGTTGCCTTTGATTGCGGCAATAAAAGATGAGGCGGCGTTGATTTTTATGTTTTCGAATATGAGCGTACCCCTGTTTCCGCCCATGTATATTGATTCTCCGAAACAATGTCCGACCCCCGGGTTGGGAAGAAAAACAAGGTCGCCAGCAGTGGCGCGGTGATTGTTTATATACGTGACGTCGACCTGTTTTTCTCCGGTCTTTTTCATATATGAAATAAATCTGTGCGGACGTCTCTGCTTTCCCGGGTTGTATTTAATTGAGAAAGCTACAATATGTGAGTAGTCGTATTCTTCAGCATATGGATCAAGATCAGTTGAATACCGAACCGTTTGCTCGTCGGCTGATATAACTTTTCCGCACAGATAAGGAGTTATCGTATAGTCAAAAACAAAGTTACGGAACGTTATATCTTCCGAGTTGCAGATGACAAACAGATTTACTGCCGGATTGTATATGAATTTGGAACCGCGTCCGTCGATTGTCAGACCGTGACAGTTATCTATAGAAAACGGAGACGAAAAAGGATACAGACTGTTTTCCGACGTTTCTATTCTGTATATCTTTCCGGGTTCAAAAAGCAAAGTTTTTCCGCCGGAAAGGGCATCGTTTACCGCACTGCCAATCGCAGGGCCGTCATCGGTGACACCGTCGCCTTTT
>JAEEGL014017541.1_pt1 | contig 26943 bp, 19 predicted proteins | sample 9134231 | NCBI WGS metagenome assembly JAEEGL01 (sample SAMN16246548, study PRJNA631951) | gut metagenome | biome: gut microbiome; feature: rumen; material: fiber-attached | host: Bos | place: Iran: Karaj | collected 2018-10 | reverse complement strand
AAGGATGCTCTATATCAATGAATTGTCCCATTTCATCAGTTAATCTATTAAATGAATCTACATTTTTCCATACTGATTCACGACATTTCTGATTAAATTCTTTTATACCATATTTTTCTATATCACCTTTACCAGAAAATCCAAGTTCTTTTTCAACTTGTACTTCAACTGGTAAACCATGAGTATCCCATCCTACTTTACGAACTACTCTATATCCTTTCATAGTCTTATATTTACAAATTGCATCTTTAAGTAATTTAGCAACCATATGATGAAGACCTGGATTTCCATTAGCAGTTGCTGGTCCATCATAAAAAACAAAGTTTTTTGAATTACTTCTATTTTCTATAGATTTATTAAAAATATTCTGTTTTTTCCAACTTTCTATTTGTCTTTTATTAACTTCACTAACTTTTCCTGTTTCAAGACTTTCAAATTTTTTCATAAATTCCTCCTATAAAATAAAAAAGAATGGTACAAGGAGTCAAAATTGACGATACCATCCTTTTATTTTCTTAATTTTTATAACGCATTATATGCGTGCTTAACTTATCCTTAAGCAACATCAGAAGTGATTCATATATAACTTTCTTTATTAGCTTCCACCAAACGCTAACTCTCTTTAAAATAATCATTATATAACGTCTTCCTCATTTGTTTTTAACAATGCTTAAATTATAGCACTATTACCTATTCTTGTAAAGTAATTTTAATTCATCTTTTAATTCTGCAACACTAGAATTACTTATATCGCTTATCTGTATATAATTTAATAGCGTAGAAATAAATTGAGATGGTCTTGCTGTACCATTTATTAAAGACTCTCTTAAATATTCTAGATTATTATTCTTAAATCTATCTTTATATAAATTCAAAAGTAGAGACAATGAAGCATGTGAAAAATTACGTAAATTACTATTATATATATTAGAAGAAGTTTTTAATTTTCTATAATAGTCTGTATCAATTATTTTAAATCTTTTATCTTTAGAAAAAAGAATATTATCATCACTAACATCAATTGAAAATATATGCATAGAAGATATAGCAGCAATATCATATTCAGCTATTCTAAGTGCATTTAAATAATCTTGAATACTTATCTCATTTCCTAAGTAATCAAGACGTACTCCCTCAACATAATCCATAATATAACCAATAATAATAGAATTTAGAGAAACTAGTTGTTTTGGAAAAACATAAGTTGGATTTCTTTTACCTACTAGACTTCTTAAATTTTGTTCAAATATTTCTGGATAATCTATTCTTTTAAATACTTGATTATCACTAGTTAAATAACAAACACCATTACATCCAGAACCAATTTTTTTCTTTTCAAAACTTTTATCGTATTCAACTATATTTGCCATAAAGTTCCCCTTCTTTTTCGAGGGCATATTATATCATAAAACAAAAGAAAAGTAAATAAAAATGCCTTTTTAAGGCATTTTAAATAGAAAATAATTCTTCTAAATATGGTGTTATATAACTTGAAAAATATATAACTAACATAGCACCAATTATTAAGAATGGACCAAATGGAATTAATCCTTCTTTATTTTTCTTTAATGTGAATAATGAATAAATAAGTCCAGTTAAAGATCCAAAGAAAAGAGCTACAAATGAATTTAATAATCCTACAGAAATACCAATTACAGCCATTAGTTTAATATCTCCATCTCCAAGTGATTCTTTATTAAACATCCTATTTCCCATTATTTTAATTCCAAACATAACTGCAAACATTATAATACCAGTTGTTACTCTCATAATTGCATCAGTAGTATCCATAAATATAAACATAACTATTATTAAAAGAACAGCACCCATTATTAATACTCTATCAGATATATAATAGTATTTAAAATCACTAACTAACGTAACAATAAATACACAAGCTAAAATTGTAGATATAAAGAAATTAATATCAAACTTAAATAGTATGTAATTAAGAGCAAATAAAACTGCGCCTAATATTTCACATAAGAAATATATAAAACCAATCTTTTCTTTGCAATAAGCACATTTACCTCCTAAGAAGATATATGAAATAATTGGAATATTCATATACCATTTTAGTGGTTTTTTACAATTAGAGCAAAAACTACTTGGATAAGTAGTTTTTATTTTATTAGGTATTCTGTATCCCATACAACCCAGGAAACTTCCAAAGATTGCACCAAATATAAATAGCCATATTGTTATAAATAAATCCATAAATCCCCCTAAAAACTATTGAACTGTAGAATATACATCAAACATTGGAACAAGTATTGCTACTAAAATAAATCCAACTACAACAGCAAGAGATATAATCATAACTGGCTCTATAAATGTTTTTATAGATCCAACTGTATTTCTTTGCTCTTTTTGATAATAATCAGCAACTTTATCTAACATTTCTGCAAGTTCACCAGTAGATTCACCTGTTTGAATCATGAAACTTGCTATTTCAGGAATTGCCCAGTGATTTGAGAACGTATCACTCATTTTATTACCTTTAATTAAGTTATTGATGGTTCTAAGCATCAAATCCCTATATATTTCATTATTAGTTATTTTTGCCAAAATATCAATACTATCTGTAAGTAATACATTATTTTTTTGAAGTGATGCAAATGTTCTTGAAAATAAGTTCAATTCTTTTGCAACAATTAGTTTTCCAACAATAGGAATATGCATTAGTAACCTTTGAATCATAATCCTAAATGCTTTAACTCTTTTATATAAATAAATAAATAATACATTAAATCCAACTACAACTCCAATTATAATTAAATAGTTATTTTGTAAAAATGCAGATAAATTTAAACATATTTGAGTTATAGAATTTATTGGAGCATTCATTGATTTATAAACCTCAACAAATTTTGGAACTATATAAGTAAGCATAAAAATGACAATTCCTATTGCAAATACCATAACGACAGTTGGATAAGCCATTGCTCCAATAATAGCCTTTTTAGTATCTTCTTGTTCTTGATAATAATCTGCCATATCATCAAGTGTTTTTTCTACTTCACCAATCATTTCAGAAGATTTAATCATATTAATAAGTAATGCTGGAAAAGCATTACCTTGACGTTTCAATGCTTCTGAGAAAGTTTGTCCTGTAGTAAGTTCAAAAATTATTGATTTATATAAAGATTTATATTTTCTTCTTTTATCTTGTTCTGCAAGTACTCTAACTCCATCGGTAAGAGGGATACCTGTTTTAATATACGTAGATAACTGAGTTAACCAGAATATTAAATCTTTTGGAGCCATTTTTGTTTTAAATAAAGAAATATCATTATGTAATAAACCAGTATTTTTATTGGATTCAATTGAATAAACAGTCATTTTTTCATCAGTTAAATAAGAATAAACATCTAACTTAGAAAATGCTGGGAAATATGCATCAACTAATTTACCATTTTTATCACGAGCAACATAGTGATACAATACTTTTTCTGGAGATTTAACACTATCAGCGCCATTCTCATCTATTACAATTGGTCTTAATGAAGACTCATATTCTTCTTTCTTTTTCTTTACATATGGAATACTTTCATATTTTTCAGTTAACCATTCAGAAAAAGTCTGGATTAAATCTTTATTCTGCTCTTTACCAAGAATCTTATCTGATGCATATTCACCTCTAGTTACTGCCTCAGCAATATTCTCTTGAGGAGTTCCAGAATCAGATGGCTTAATAACCAAAATGCTTTTTATTTGAACTGGTAAAGTTAAAAATACATATATAAATCCATTTTTAATGGCATTAAATAGCATAACAAATTCGTTTAATATATTTCTAAGTACCATAAATTCCCTCTTATTCTACTATAAAAGTATTATAACATATAATAAAAAAAATAAAAACATATTTTTAAAACTTTTTTATAATACTGCATATAATATATTAGGTGAAAATATGAATTTTAATATACTAAATAATTTAAATTTTAATTCTATACTTGGTGGATTTAGTAAAACACTTAATGTTTTAAAAAAATCTATACCAGTATATAAGGAAGTAAGACCATATTTTAACAAAGAAAAAAGTTTATTTAAAACTGAAAATAAAAATATTGTTTTAAATAAACCTCATAATCAAAATAAATATAATGAAAATCTAACATTTTTTAATTAATTATTCTTTTTGATCAGTACTTAATATTGTCAAGAATGCCTCTTGTGGAATAGAAACACTACCAACTTGTTTCATTCTTTTTTTGCCTTCTTTTTGTTTTTCAAGTAGTTTTCTTTTACGAGAAACATCTCCTCCATAACATTTAGCAAGTACATTTTTTTTCATAGCAGATATATCTTCACGAGCTATTACTTTAGATCCAATACATGCTTGAATTGGTACTTGAAACATTTGTCTAGGTATAATTTTCTTTAAATTTTTACAAATAATGCTACCTCTATTATATGCAAAATCTTTATGAACAATAATACTCAAAGCATCAATTATTTCACCATTTAACATTATATCCATTTTTACAAGTTTACTTTCAAAATAACCAATTAAATCATAATCAAATGAAGCGTATCCTTTTGTAAAACTTTTTAATTTATCAAAAAAATCATAGACTATTTCACTTAAAGGAAGTTCATATGTAATACATACACGAGAAGAATCTATATAATCTATTGTTTTATATATTCCTCTTTTATTTTGACACAATTCCATAATAGATCCAACATATTCACTCGGTACATATATATTAGCTTTAACATATGGCTCTTTTATTTTAGATATTTTTGTAGCTTCAGGCATCTTAGATGGAGAATCAATAAACTCACTACTTCCATCACTTAATATAACTTCGTAAATAACAGAAGGAGATGTTGCGATTATATCAAGATTAAATTCACGTTCTAATCTTTCTTCTATAATTTCCATATGTAATAAACCTAAAAATCCACATCTAAAGCCAAATCCAAGTGCAACTGATGTTTCAGGTTCAAATGTAAGAGATGCATCACTTAATTTTAATTTTTGAAGTGATTCCTTTAATAAATTATACTTGGTTGAATCAATAGGATAAATTCCTGAAAAAACCATTGGTTGAACTTTTTTATATCCTGGAAGTACTTCTACATCCTCACCATCTTTACATATAGTATCTCCAACCTCTACTTCAGTAATACTCTTAATTGAACCACTTAAAAAACCAACTTCTCCACTTGAAAGTTCAGTCTTTTTAACTTCATGTGGAGTATGTTTTCCAAGTTCTAATACTTCATATACTTGATTAGAATTTATAAATCTTATCTTATCCCCTACTTTTATCTTTCCATCTATTATTCTAATTAATATTACTACACCTTTATATGGATCAAAATAACTATCAAATATTAATGCCCTAAATTTATTACTATCACTTTTTGGAGATGGTACTCTTTCAATAACCGCATCAAGTAATTCACTTACACCCTGCCCAGTTTTACCAGAAACACATAATATTTCTTCTCTTTCAAAACCAATAGTATTAACTAACTCATCTTTTACCTTTTCTATATTTGCATTAGGTAAATCAATTTTATTAATAACAGGTATTATTTTTAAGTTAGCATCTAATGCTAAATATAAGTTAGCTAGTGTTTGCGCTTCTATACCTTGAGTTGCATCTACTACTAAAATTGCTCCTTCACAAGCAGCAAGACTACGAGATACTTCATAATTAAAATCTACATGTCCTGGGGTATCTATTAAATGAAGTGTATAGCCTTTATAATGAAGTTCTACTGCATTTAATTTAATAGTAATACCACGTTCACGTTCAAGATCCATAGAATCTAATATTTGATCTTTTCTTTCTCTTTCACTAACAGCATGAGTTATATCTAAGATTCTATCAGCAAGTGTGCTTTTACCATGGTCGATATGAGCAATAATACAAAAATTTTTAATTTTATCTCTTTCCATGACTTTAATTCTAACATAAAAAAAGAGTTTTTTAAACTCTAATTTGTACTCTCAGGTAAATATTGCGCTTTAAAGCTTAAATTAGCTACAAAGTACGTATTTTGTACATCATTTGGTGTTTTACTATCTAAATAAGTCCATAAACAATATGTTTTACTTTCTTTACTTTTAATAGTATCGAAATCAATAATTACATTATTATTAAGTGAACCATATCTATTAATTGTAACATTAGTTCTATCAATACCATTATCACAATTACTAACTGCTACTTTAATATAATTTGCATATAAATTAGTTAATTTTTCATATTGTTCTTTATCACTTGAAGGAGTATAATCCTTATCTTCTATTAATCTAACAGTAATAGTTGTATCTAAAGAACCATTATTTTTTATATTAAATATATATGGATCTTTTAATAATGCTTCTCCATCAGTTGCATAAGGATATATATTTTCAAGTACACTTTGTCCATTAACAAATTTAGTACCAATTACTTTTCCAAAATTAGAATAATTGCTCTTACAAGACTCATCTTCACAAAAACTCACATCAAGATCCCCTACACTAATAATGTTATCTTTTCCATTACTTGTAACAACAAAATAGGAATAAGATAAACTAATACTAACAACAATAACTATTATTAAACTAATTAATACAAATATAACACTTTTGCTATCTTTCATATGATTTTTCCTTACTATCTAAACTACCGCTTTGTTTTAAACTATATATTTCTTTTAATTTATCATTTCTCTTTTTAATAAAATCATCAAAAACCATTTCTTTATCAACAATATTAATTTTTCTATTATTTAATTTATCTTTAACCAAATCACATAAAGAATTAATACATATATTCAAAAAAACTAATGTTTCTATATATTTCTTCTTATTTGCTTCTTCATTTCCAATAAAAGAACCAGAGAATTTACCCTTGTAAACACTATAATCTCCATCTAAATTGCATGTTTCCAAATAAGCTAATAAATCATCAGTAGTAATATCATTTTCATTTACTTTAAATACTATTTGTCTATTATTAAAAAGTGAACTAATTAATACACGGAATTTTCTTAAATAATTATTATATTTTTTAAAGAACTTATTTAGATTATTTCCATCACTTAAATCATTATTATGTTTATAATATTTTTTAATTCTAAGAACATCAATAAAATAATACTCATTAATAGCATTAATAGTATTTCTTAACTCAGAAATAAATTCATTAGAATCTAATTCTTTTTCTTTAAATCTTTCTTTAAAAGATACAGAAGCAATATTTTCAATACTTTCAAGTTCACTAATAAAAACTCTATAATCTCTTCCATATAATTCTTTAAATTTATTTTCTCTTTGAACTCTTAAATTATATACTTCTTCTATTATTCTTTTTGCTTCAGTAGTATTTTTATCTAAATCATTATATTTTTCTAGTAAATCAATAATTCTATCACTTATAATAGTATCTTCATTCTCAAATTTTGATTTTTGAGTTTTAACTACACTATTATTTACTTTAGTAGTTGAACTTTTAATATTTCTTACAAAACATTTTTTTATAATATTATATACTTCATTATATAAACTAATTCTAGCAGCATACTCATTTAATTGTTTTGCTATACTATTCTTTATACTTATATTCGTTTCTTTAGAATATTTTGGTAATAACTCATCATATAATTTTCGATATGAAAGAGAATTATTTTTTATTTCAATTAAATAACTATTTATAGACATTTCATCATTCATAGATGATATTGTTTTATATATTTTTGATATAATTACATATTTGATTCTATACTTTTCTTCATTTTTATTAGATAAGTATTGATTCTGAATTCTTATGTAATAATCAAATAACTCTTGTTTCATATCAGAAATTGTCATAATATTATTCCTTTCTATAGAATTATGTATATCCTATTAAATACAATTATATTATATCATTTTAATTATTTTATTTTCAATATAAAAAACACTTATTATTATAAGTGTTTTATTTAATCATATGTACATCTAATTGATTATAAGGTATTTCAATATTATTTCTATCAAATTCTTTCTTTATTTGTTCCATTAAGTCAAAATATACATTCCAATAATCTTTTGTTTTTACCCATACTCTTACAGTAAATACTAAAGCACTTTCAGCATGTAATCTTAATCTTACAAATTTTTCTTCATCTTCTAAAATTAATTCTTGTTTACTAATAACATCATTAATTACTTTTTTTACTTTATCAATATCACTATTATATGAAACGGATAAATCAATATCAATTCTTCTTTTTGGATTAGCAGAATAATTTATAATATTTGAATTTGACAAACTACCATTTGGTAATTGAACTATTCTATTATCAATAGTAGTTAGTGTTGTATAAAACATAGTAATGGCTTTAACTGTACCATCTATTCCATTAGTAGATATATAATCTCCAACTTTAAATGGCTTAAAAATCATTATCATTAAACTTCCAGCTATATTAGAAAGTCCACCCTGAAGAGCTAAACCAATTGCTACAGCACAAGAACCAATTACAGTAACTAAAGAAGCCATTGGTACACCAACTATAGATAAAACTACAATAACTATTAATGTTTTTAATGAAATTGTAGCAAAACTTATAACAAATGATTTAACAGTTACATCTAATTTGGAAAACTTATGAGGTTTTTTTAGTTTACTTTCGATTACATTTACTATTTTAAAACCAACTAATAATATGATTATTGCAGCAAGGGCTTTTAATACAAAATCTACTGATTTATTACTTAAATTATTAATAATACTATCCATACTTAAAACCTTTTCTTTCTACTTAATATAGCTTTTCTTTTTTCATATTCAAATAAATCTGCTTCTCTAAAATCTACACCTATATTACAATGTTCTAATTTATTAATTAAATTCCTTCTTTTTTCTTCTTTAGCTCTCATTCTCATTATTTTTAATTTATCTATTATATTTAATCTTGTATTCTTTCTCAAATCATATAATTCTAAATAATCTATATTCATCTTTTTCACCTCTTTATTATTTTAACATTTGTTTTAAAAATTCTCCAGTATAAGAGCATTTATTTTTACTTACTTCTTCTGGCGTACCAAGAGCAACTACTCTTCCACCATCGCTTCCACCTTCAGGTCCTAAATCTATTATATAATCAGCTTGAAGAATGATATCAAGATTATGTTCTATTACTATTACTGTATCCCCATTATCCACTATTCTATTTAATATTATAAGCAATCTTTTAATATCATCTTGATGAAGACCAGTTGATGGTTCATCTAAAATAAATACACTCTTACCAGTAGGTTTCTTCTGAAGTTCACGAGCAAGTTTTACACGTGATGCTTCTCCACCAGATAAAGTAACAGCACTTTGTCCTAGTTTAACATATCCAAGTCCAACTTCATCCATAATTTTTAATATTTTATATACTTTAGGAACATTTTCAAATACTTTTAGTGCTTCAGATACTCTTAAATTTAATACTTCACTAATATTTAATCCTTTAAATTTTACTTTTAATGTTTCTTTATTATATCTTGTAGCATTACAAACATCACATGGAACATAAACATCTGGTAAAAAATGCATTTCAATCTTCTTAACTCCATCACCTTGACATGCTTCACATCTTCCACCTTTAACATTAAAACTAAATCTACTTTTATCATATCCACGTATTTTAGCTTCACGTGTTTCAGCGAAAACATCTCTTATTGCATCAAAGACTCCAGTATATGTAGCTGGATTACTTCTTGGAGTTCTTCCAATTGGATCTTGAGTAATATTAACTATTTTATCAACATTTTCTATTCCAGTTATTTTTTTATACTTTCCAGGTTTTTCTTTTGAATGATTAATTTCATTAGATAGAGTTTTTCCTAATATATCATTTACTAAAGTAGATTTACCACTACCACTAACACCAGTTACACATATAAATTTACCAAGAGGAAAAGATACATCAATATTTTTTAAATTATTTTCCATGCATCCAGTTATTTTTATAAACTTATTATTTCCTTTTCTTCTAGTTTTTGGAACATCTATTTTTTCTTTTCCACTTAAATAACGTCCAGTAATAGATTCAGGACAATTTTTAATATCATCCACACTTCCAGCACATACTAAGTATCCACCATCTTCACCAGCTTTAGGGCCAATATCAACAATATAATCTGCTTGTAACATAGTATCGGTATCATGCTCAACAACTATTAATGTATTACCTAAATCTCTCATTTCTTTAAGTGAATTTATTAATTTTTGATTATCTCTTTGATGTAGACCAATACTAGGTTCATCTAAAACATAAAGTATTCCAGATAATCTACTACCTATTTGAGTAGCTAGTCTTATTCTTTGTGCTTCTCCACCAGATAAAGTAGCTGCTTCACGAGATAATGTTAAATATTCAAGACCAACATTTTTTAAAAATAATAATCTTTCTTTAATTTCTTTAATTATTAAAAATGATATTTCTTTTTGTTCATTATTTAATTTTAATTTATCAAAAAAAGTTATTAAATCTTTAATACTTAACTCAGTTAATTCATATATATTCAAGTTAGCTATTCTAACACTTAATGCTTGATCATTTAATCTCATAGAATTACAAGTTTGACATGGTAAATCAGTCATATATTTTTCTATCCATTCACGAATAGCACTACTTGTTGTTTCCATATAACGTCTTTCAAGATTTGTAATAATACCTTCAAAATAATCATAACTTTTTAGGGTACTACCACTTCTAGTTGTAAGAGTTAAATCAAGTTTATCAGGTGAACCATATAAAATAATATCTAACTCTTCTTTTGTTAATTTATTAACCGGCTTATATAAATCAATATTATAATGTTTAGCAACTAGATTTAATTTTTTATAATATATATTTAATGTTTCACCACTTTGAAAAGAAACAACTGCTCCATCCATAATAGATTTTGTCTTATCTGGAATTAAAATATCTTCATCAATATGTTTTTTAACTCCTAAACCCTTACAATCAGGACAAGCACCAAATGGGCTATTAAAAGAGAATAGTCTTGGTTCAAGTTCAGGAATACTAAAATCACATAATGGACAAGCATAATTTTCAGAGAATACTAATTCTTTATCACCAATTACATTAATTACTACTTTTCCATTTGCTATTTTTGTGCTTGTTTCAATTGATTCGAATATTCTACTTCTTGAATCTTCCTTTATAACTAATCTATCAATAATAACATTTATATTATGTTTTTTATTTTTCTCAAGAGTTATATCATCATTTAAATCATATAATTCATTATCTATTTTTGCTTTAATAAAACCATCTTTTCTTAAATCCTCAATTAATTCTTTTTGAGTTCCCTTTTCTCCATGAACAACAGGTGCCATTATTTCTATTTTAGTACCCACTTCATAATCCATTATTTTATTTGTCATTTCTTCAATACTTTGACTTTGAACAGGAATATTATGATTTTTACAATAAGGAACTCCAATACGAGAATACAAAAGTCTTAAATAATCATATATTTCAGTGATTGTACCAACAGTACTTCTTGGATTTTTATTAGTTGATTTTTGATCGATAGATATACTTGGGCTTAATCCTTCAATAGAATCTACTTCTGGTTTATTTAAATTACCTAAAAACTGTCTTGCATATGCATTTAAACTTTCAACATATCTTCTTTGACCTTCAGCATAAATAGTATCAAAAGCTAAAGATGATTTACCACTTCCACTTACTCCAGTCATAACAATTAATTTATTCTTAGGAAGTTCTAAATCTATACCTTTTAAATTATTTTCTCTTGCATTTTTTATTATAATTTTATCCATAATTATCACCTATATTATCCACAAAATCGTTAATATTATACTATATTTTATTACATAAAAAAAGAGTAAAATTCTTTTACTCACAACAATGAACTCCTTCTTTTCCATAACCATCTGCTATATACTCAATTCCACTTGTTTTTCTATTAATTATGCATGACTCTACTACATCATCATCTAAATCATCTTTTTTTATACATAATCTTACATAATAATCTTCACTTATTTTTCCACCTGTAACAGGATTAGATAAATCAGAAGTTATATAATTTTCACTTTTTAAATCACTTAATTTAATATCTATTTTTTTATTTTCTATAAACCAATTCTGATCAGTTGTATGCAAATCTAAATATAAACTTGCTCCTCTTTGTATTTCTATATACTTATTTTTTAATTCCTCATCTGCTGTATCATCTTTAATACTACCAAATGATATTATAGAAGCAACACCAACAACAGCAATTATAGAAATAACTACTAATAATTCCATTAAAGTAAAACCTTTTTTATTCATAACTCCTCCATATTATATATAACATTATACAATATTTTTATTATTTTTAAAAGTTATTTTTTTATATCCTTTAATATAACCAATATCATAAAGTTTTGATAGTATTTCTTTATCATCTATTTTCTTAAATTTTCTTTCTTTATAATTATTCTTAACTGCATCATCTATACCTTCTAAATATCCCATTTGAAATGCTTTAATATATTTATACATTAGTTCCTCCTAATATTATTATTAGCTAAAATAAATAAAAAACACTACAAAAAATAGTCTTTATAAGACTATTGCTATTAAATTATTACTTCCTTTATTAACCATCTTAGTAATTGTTTGTTCAAGTTTTAATTTAGATGTATCAGGAAGCATTGATAATTTAGATTGAATACTTTCTTGTACAATATTCTCAAGACTTCTACCAAATATTTCACTTTGCCATATTGAATTATTATCATTTTTTTCACTAACTAAATGAGATATTAATTCTTTACTTTGAATTTCACTTCCAATAATTGGTTCAAAACTACTTTCAACATCAACTTTAATCATATGAATACTTGATGCTTTTGCTTTTAATTTTATACCATATCTTCCACCTTGTTTTATAATTTCAGGAGTTTCTAAATGCATATCTTTAGTTTGAGGAAGAACAATTCCATATCCAGTTTGATATACTTGTTTTAAAGCACCTTTTAAATTATTATATTCTCTATTTCCTTCACTAAAATCTTGGAATATTTTAATTAATTCTCCTTTAGAATTAATATTTTTACCAACTAAATCTTTTAATAAATTATTATATAATTCTTCTTTTGCTTCTAAAGTAATTGTTACTTCACTATTATCAGTATCTAAATCAGATATGTAAGAAGAGGAAATATTACTATCATCTTCAATATTTATTTTAATATTTTCAATATCTCTTAATTTATCAATATTACAAACAGAATCTTTCATTTTAGAAATAAACTCTGATTTAATAGGATTAGTACTATTTAAAACTCCAATCCAATCTGGTATTTTAAACTCTATATGATCAACTGGGAATTCATATAATGCTTCTTTTAAAATATTTACAATATCATCTTCATTCATATCAAGAACACTAACTGGAATAATTGGTACATTATATTTCTCTTTCATCCCATTTAATAAATTTAATGTTTCATTTGAAGATGGATATTTAGTATTTAAAATAACAATAAATGGTTTATTAATACTTTTAAGTTCATTTATTACTTTTTCTTCTGCATTTACATAATTACTTCTACTCATATCAAGAATACTTCCATCAGTAGTTATAACTATTCCAATAGTAGCATGATCTTTTATAACTTTACTTGTACCTATTTCTGCGGCTTCCATAAATGGTAGTTCTTCAGTGAACCAAGGAGTTTTAACCATTCTAGGATTACCTATTTCATCCATATATCCTTGACTTTCAGGAGTTATATAACCAACACAATCTACTAATTTAATATTTGTTTTTAGACCATTTATATTTACTGTTGTACTAGTACTTGGAACAAATTTTGGTTCTATTGTCATAATTTGTTTTCCACTTGCGGTTTGTGGTATTTCATCCATACATCTTTTTTTATCTAATTCATTATCTAAATATGGCAAAATTAATGTTTCAATACACTTTTTAATGAATGTACTTTTTCCTGTACGTACTGCTCCTACTACACCTAAATATATCTCACCATTTGATTTCTTATCCAAACTTTTTAATATTTTGTTTTTGTCCATTTTAACCTTCTTTCGCATCGCTTTAATAATATTTATGAAAAAGAAAATATTTTATGACAAAAAAAAGTAGTCATTTAAGACTACTTATTTTTTTTATTTATTAATAACATGATTAAGAATATCTGAATTTTCTACAGCATAATTAATATTATCATCAGTGAATCCTTGATCTTTTAAATCAGCTTTAACTTGTTCAATTGTTTGATAAGGCGTTGTAGTGTTATCACAATATAAATCTAATATAGTTTTACATTCATTATTATAATTAATAGAAGCATTATCAGCAGCATAAATAGCTTCTTCTTCTGTATAGCTTTCAGCTACTAATGCATTAATTAGAGCTGTTCTTGAATAATGATTTGAATTTTCAAACATTTGTGCTAATGTAATTGAATTAGCTGTAAAATCAATATTTAATCTTGTAATAGCTTCGTTTACATCGCTTTGGCTAAATCCATAAGTATCACCTGTGAAATAAGCAACCATATAGCTTCTACCTTTATACAAATAATCTGGTTTATAATTATTATTATATATAGTTATTAATTGACCAACCCAATCAAATGTAACATGACTAATAGCATATTCAATTTCTTCTTCTGTGAAATAATTATTACTTAAATTATTTCTAGCAGTAGTTTTAGTATAAATTTCATCTTCAATAAGCCATCTCAATTCATATTCAAGTGCTATTTGAGCTTGTTCATTAAAATCAACACCTATTTCTTCTATAGCATCAATTACATCTTGCTCACTTACACTTGTATATTCACCAGCGTAGGAATTAATTAATTGTGTTTTACTAACACCATAAGGTAATTCATCTTTAATATGACTAATTAGCTTTTTATGCCAATCAACATCAATTTTCTTAGCTGCATATTTAATTTCAGCTGTTGTAAATCCTTCTTCTCTTAACATATTTTTTAAATGAGTTAAAGATAAAGCAGAATATTTAGTTAATTCTTTTGCTGCTCTTAAAGCATTTTTCTTAAAATTAATTTTAGCTTTTTCAATACCTTTTGTTGCTTGAGCAGTAGTATAACCATAATTCTCTAATGAACTAATAAGTGATTTTTTACTATAACCCCAAGATTTATTTAATCTTTTTGCATCATTCATAGCTGAAGTTATTTCAGCATTTTTTCCTGTTTTAGCAGATACTGGTTTTGTAAAAGATCCCTTATATGTTTTACCATTTACTTTTGCAATTGTTCTAATCTTATAATAATATGTAACTCCAGATTTTACCTTTTTATCTTCAAATACACGAGAATAAGTTGATCCATCTATAGTTGCAACATTAGAATAATTTCCATCTTTAGAAGTTGATCTATAAAGTAATAATGTTATTCCAGATCCCATATCAGATGAATAAAATCTAATATTGACATATTTTTTCCCAGCTTTAACAGAATAAATTTCAGCAGTTGAAACTTTTGGTGTTCCACTTGTTTGAACAAATGAACTACAGAAATTATTTTTATCACAAGCTCTTACTTTGAAATACTGAGTAGTTAATGGTTTTTCAACCCATGAATATTCTTCAATATATCCATCATATGCGTAATAACTGTTACTAATTGTAGAATGCAAAGTATATTCACCATTTTTAGTATTAGACCTATATATTTCATAATTATATGCTTTTGAGATTTTCTTAATCTTAATTATTAATCCATTAATACCATCACTTTCAATTTTAACAGTTGGTTTGTAGAATAAAGTTTTAACGATAACTACATCACCCTTAGGTCCATTTGTTGTTTTAGAACCACTTGTCTTATAAGGCTGAACTTTATAATAGTAAGTTTTATTTGGTGATACTTTTTTATCAGTGTAACTTGTAGTACTACTCTTAGTAATTGTTGCAATTTTATTAAAAGCCTTTCCGTTTTCACTTCTTAAGATATAATAACCAGTACAAGAATTTTTGTCCCATGATAGTTTTACACTAGTTGATGTAGTAGATCCTGTAAGATTAGTTACTTTACTCAATGCAGCGTAGTCAATTTTTTCTCCTTCCTCTAAATATTCATCCTCAGTAGTGTTTGCAAATACACGTAATGAGAATGTAAAAACTAACGTAAAAATCAAAAATAATTTAAAAATTTTTTTCATTTTCACTTTTCTCCTTTCGATAATAAGTATATCACTTTTTATAAAAATTAAATACAAAAAAAGAAGAAAAAATTAATTTCACAAAACATATTTTTCTTCTTCAACATTATCATTATTTTTTATTATATATGTTCCATATTTCATACTAGGATTTATAGCATATGTAATCATTTCATTATACATTGATGGAATTAACCCTTCTGCAAAGGATTTAGTACTTGCAATTTCAAATTCCATAAATGGATCTCTACTTGGATTTAAAGTTATACTATATTTTAAATCTTCTAAATATTCAATATGACTTAACCAATATGTATCTATAATACTTAAAAATTTTCTTTTCATATTAACAACATATGCATATACTTCTTCATTTGTTATATGTGCAGAACTAAAATTATTTCTAAATTTTGCATATAATGCATTAATAAGATTTTCTTTTGTTTCTTCTACATTTTTAGTAAATAGAGATTTAACTGGTACAAGATGACCTATTAAATTAATGATTTCCTCTTCTGTATTATTTTTAAGTAAAAAATCAACATATTTAACAAGAATACTCTTAATCATATTTATAAATTCTAACAAATTACATTCTAATACTTTATTTCTATTTTCATATATTTCTCTTCTATGTTTCATAAAAGATACATTGAATTTTTCACTATCTATTCTAACTGCTTTATCTTTACTTTCTTTATGAAGTTGTGCTCTAGAAGCAGCTTCAATTATTCTTTTATTTTTAATTGGCTTATTAGAACCTGCATATATTTTTATTATACCGTCAAGTGAACCTCTATAATATTCTTTTGCAAGATCATCTTCAAGTGAGCTAAAATATTTTGTTTTACCTGGATCTCCTTGTCTTCCACTTCTACCCATTAATTGTCTATCAATTCTTTGACTTTTATTTCTAGAAGTACCAATTACATAAAGTCCCCCACGCTCTTTAACTTGAGGCCCTAATTTAATATCAGTTCCACGTCCTGCCATATTTGTGGCAACAGTTACAGTACCCATCATACCGGCACCCGCAACAATTTGATTTTCTTCTTCTTCATTGTTTGCATTTAAAAGTTGATGACGAATATGATTTTTATTCAAAAGAGAAGATATTATTTCACTTTCTTTTAAACTAGTTGTACCTATTAAAACAGGTTGTCCTGTATATGTACATTTTTTTACTTCTTCAATTATTGCATTATATTTTTCATTAGTTGTTGCATATAATTCGCTTTCTTCATCTATTCTTATATTTCTCTTTCTTGTTCTTACTCTGTATGTTTCAAATCCATATAAAGAATTAAACTCTTCTTCATCGCTAGTACCCGTCATACCACAAACATTATGTTTATAAATAGACATAAAATCAGGGTATGTACAAGTTGCTCTTGTTATTAAATTAGAAGAAAATTCAATATGATATCTCTTCTTTGCATTTTCACTTTCCCACTCTAAATATTCTTCTTTGGCTTCAATAGCTTCTTGCATTCCACCAACATATTTGCTTGAATACTTTTTTCTTCCTAAATTAGCATCTATTAAAACAACTTTACCTTTTCCATCACTAACATCTACTCTATATTCAACATCTGATTTAAATGCTTCTTTTGCTTTAATACAATCAATTAGAGCAAAATATCTAGCATTATATATCATATTACCTTTTACGTCATCAGATAAATCTAATCCTATTTCCTTTTGAATTCTTTTTGATAAAAATACTTCTTTAGTATCCCTTGTAAAAGCATAATCATCAAAGTTATAATCATTAATTTCATCTTTACTTGGTATATATTGATTAAAAATAGTTCCCTTCATTGGTTTTTTTCTATTTAATCCATAGAGGAAATCTGTTGCCCATTTGTATAATTGTCTTCTTTCAGATTCTCTTTCTATTAAAAGTTTATCATACTCATTTCCATTTGGATTTGGTCTTACAGATAATTTTAATGGATTTATTGCTTGATCAATTAATATATCATCTGCTTCATCAACAATAGCAAATCCAAGACTTCTATTTATATTTCTATCTTTTAAATCATATATAGTATTATCTTCTAAATAATCAAAAGCAATAGTAGTCGCTGTTGCATATACTACATCACATCTATAAGCATTTTGCTTATTTTTTTTATTAATCATTCTTTTAGCTGGATCAGTTGTTCTTGTTGCACTTCTTCCTGGAACAAAACCACTTGATATTCCAAGTAGACTAAATACAGCATTATTAGCATGCTGATCTCTTTTAGCAAGAGCATCATTAGAAGTAATAACATGAACACTACTCCATTTTGATCTATCTTCATCTTTTGTTGCTTCTAAAACATTTAGATATGCAACTAATATTTGTACAAGAGTTTTTCCTTCTCCAGTTTTCATTTCAGCAATTACTCTTTCACGATGAAGAGCATCAATTCTATCGCCAATCATACTAACAGCGGCTTCAATTTGAGTATCATATGGTCTCATATGAAGTCTTCTATCAATTGCTTCTCTTACAAGAGCTAAAGCTTCAACCATAATCTCATCTATAGTTTGGCCTTCTCTTAATCTTCTTCTAAATTCATTTGTCTTTTTAATAAAGTATTCTTCTTCTTTAGTACATTGAATTAATACACCATCAATTTCAAAACTAACTCTAGACTTATCAGTTGTAATATTTTTGTACTTTAAAGACATATCGTTAACTCTTTTAACGATACTTTCAATAATTGGTTTTCGAGTTTCAGTATAATCTTTAAAAATACTATTCATATCTAAACTCCCATACTATACTAATATACCATTTTTATACAATTTATTCAAGAAAAAAACTTGATAAAATCAAGTTTAAATCTCTATAATTTCACTTACATTATCTGGCTTTGATATATATAATTTAATATCATTTGTTATAATTTTATTATTTGCTTCAAAAGCTAAAGTTCTAGTATTATCATGTTCACTTAAATGCATTAACATAACATATTTTGTATTATTTCCTATAAAGTGACTTAAATACATTGCACATTGTTCATTAGATAAGTGCCCTTCATCACCAACATTTCTAATTTTAGTCATTTCATCTTTAGTACCATTCATTTCCATCGTAACATCATGATTACTTTCTATTAGATAAACATTTTTATTATCAAAGTATTCATGATATTTTGAATGAATCATACCGGTATCAGTTATATATGCAAGTGTTTTATTCTTATATTCAAATATATATCCAAATCCTTTCTTATCATGAGAAATTGGAATAGATTTAACACTTATACCCATAATATAATCTATTTCATCAATAAACTCATAATTTTTCAAAAATTCTTTTTTAGGATACTCATTATATGTATCTTTACCAATATAAACTTTTGTATTATATACTCTTGCAAAAGTATGAAGGCTTCTTACATGATCATTATGTGCATGAGTAATTATAATAAAATCAATTTGATCAGGTGTAACATCCAAGTAAAAAAGTTTTTCTCTTATATAACTAAAAGACATTCCAACATCTATTAGAAATTTAATATTACCAATTTCTACATAAGTAGAATTACCTGTGCTACTACTAGCTAATACTTCTATTTTCATCTATTCTATCCCCAAATCAAATAAACTTAATTGTGAACTTTCTGGCATATCATCAAGAATATGCATTGATTTCATTTTATCAACTAAAGTCTGTGATACCTTACATCTATTTTGAAAATCTTCAATACTTACAAACTTTTTCTTACGAGCCTCTGTTTCTATATTAGTAGCAACAGTTTCACCAAGCCCATCTATTGTAATAAATGGAGGTATCATAGTATGATCATCTAGCACGTCAAAAGTACGCGCTTTACTTTTATAAAGATCAAAATTAGTAAATTTCATTCCTCTTGCTGCTGCTTCAAGTGCAACATTTAAAGATTCTTTCATTCCACTTTCTTTATTAGTAGCATCAAATCCTTTTTCTTTTATTTCGGTAAGTCTTGTCTTTATAGCATCATATCCCTTTATCATACTTTCAATATCAAAATCTGTTGCTTTAGTTGAAAACCATGATGCATAAAAGTATACTGGCATATGGACTTTATACCATGCAATTCTAAATGCACTAGTAACATATGCTGCTGCATGAGCCTTTGGGAACATGTATTTTATTTTTTCACAAGAATTAATAAACCAATCTTCAATACCAGCATCTATCATAGTTTGTTTGTGTTCAGCCCAAGTTTCAGGATCTTTACTAGCTTTTCCTTTTCTTACAAATTCCATTATTTTAAATGCCTTAATTGGTTTTAAACCTTTATACATAAGATAAACCATAATATCATCACGGCACCCAATTACTTCTTTAAATGGAACAATATTATTCTTAATTAATTCTTGAGCATTTCCAAGCCATACATCAGTTCCATGAGAAAGACCTGATATCTTAACAAGTTCAGCAAAAGTTGTTGGTTTAGTTTCTTCTACCATACCAATTGTAAATGGGGTCCCAAATTCTGGAATACCAAGTGTACCAGTTGGACACATAATTTCTTCACTGTTAACACCAAGTTTATCTAAACTACTAAATATAGACATTGTATCTTTATCATCAAGTGGAACATCTAAAACATTAGTTTTACTCAAATCTTGAATCAAACGAAGTTGAGTTGGATCTGAGTGACCAAGTATATCTAATTTTAGTAAATCTTCTTCTATTGAGTGGTAATCAAAGTGAGTTGTTCTCCATGCGCTAGTTGGATCTTCTGCTGGATATTGAAATGGTGTAAAATCTGATACATCCATATAATCTGGAACAACTACTATACCACCTGGATGTTGTCCAGTTGTTCTTTTAACACCAGTACATCCTTTAGCAAGACGCTCTATTTCACAACTTCTCTTATCAAATATTCCTCTATCTTCATAGTATCCTTTTACAAAACCATATGCCGTTTTATCAGCAACAGTTCCAATTGTACCAGCTCTATATACATTATCTACTCCAAATAATACCTTTGTATATTCATGCGCACTTGCTTGATTTAAATCAGAGAAATTTAAATCAATATCTGGTACTTTATCTGCATTAAATCCAAGGAAAGTAGCAAATGGCATATCTTGCCCATCTTTTCTCATAAACTCTTTACAATTTGGACATTTTTTATCAGGTAAATCAAATCCACTTGAATAAGTTGCTCCTAAATCAAGGCCATCTTCATCCTTAAAAATACTAGTTTTACATTTTAAGCATCTATAATGAGGAGGAAGAGGATTAACTTCAGAAATACCAATTAGTGTTGCAACAAAACTACTTCCTACACTACCTCTTGAACCAACAAGATACCCATCATCATTAGAGTGTTTAACAAGTCTTTGAGCTATTAAGTATATTGGATCAAATCCTCCTCCAATAATACCACCAAGCTCTTTTTTAATCTTTTTATTTATGGCATCTTCTGTTTGTTCTCCATCTTCATCTGTCCATTTAGAAAGTACTACTTCTTTCATTAATTCTTTTACTTTGTCAAAACCACTAATTAGTGTTTCATGAACTTTTTCAAATGTTTTAGTAATTAATTCTTCTTCATTTATATCTGGATTTTCTTCTTTTATTTTATTATTCCAATAATTATATACTGCATCTCCATATAACTCTTTACTAATTCTTTCTTCTATATTATGTGGTAAAGGATTTCCATACCATTCTTCTGCTTTTGAAAATACTAAATCAGTAACAACTCTTGGACAATCTAAATAGCTTTTTCCATCATCACTTCTAACTCTTGGACTAAAAGGAACACCTTTAGTATCAATTATTACTTCTATTTCACTAACCATATCACATATTTTGTTAGTGTTAGTAACAACTATTTCATAAGCTAAATCATTACCCAAGAAACTAAAATCATCAAGCATTTCACGAGTAGTTCTAAAATGTTGTGATGGTATTTCTTTTATTTCACTTTTTGCAAGTGGATGTCTTCCTCCACCTGGTACTTTTTGATTAACAATAATTTCTCTATATATTTTATCTTCACGAGTAAAATGATGAACATCTCCAGTTGCTACTATTAATTTACCAGCATTTTTAGTAGCTTCTATTATTTTTTTTATATGATTTTCAAGTTCAATTTCATTAGCAAAATCACCAGTTTGAATTAGATGATTATAAACTTCTTTAGGTTGTACTTCTACATAATCATAAAAATTAATAATATTAGTTAATTCTTCTCCTTCTTTACTCTTTGATTCTTCAAATACTTCAGATAAATAGCACCCACTACCAATAATTAATCCATCTCTTAATTCATTTAATTTACTTCTTAAAATTCTTGGAGTTTTATAAAGATAAGTAGTATTTGCAAGAGAAATAATTTTAAATAGATTCTTTAGTCCACCCCTATTTAATGCTATAGCATTAAAATGATAAGTTCTTCCAAACTTATGTATTTCATTTTTTGATATCATTTTATCTAAATCACTAATACGTTCTAAATTTTGATTTATTAATTTTTGAACCATTTTATAAAATACACGAGCTGTTCCTTCTGCATCATAATCAGCTCTATGATGGCTTTCTTCATCAAAATCAACATTATATCTTTTAACTAAAGCAGATAAACTATGTCTTGCAAACCCTTGGTCTAACACTCTTGATAATTCTAAAGTATCAATTATTGTATTTTCAAATTTACCTAGATTATACTTTTTGAATGCCATTTCTATAAAAGAAACATCAAACTTTGCATTATGAGCAACAAGTGGGCATGTTCCTATCCACTTTATAAATTTTTTTGTTGCTTCTTCCTCATTTAATTTACCCTCTACCATTTCATCACTAATACCAGTTAATTCAGTAATTCTATCTGGTATATGTCTTAGTGGATTAATAAGTTCATCAAACCTATCTGTTATTTCACCATTTTTGATTTTAACAGCGCCTATTTCAATCATTGAGTCACCATTACCAGCATTAAAACCAGTTGTTTCAGTATCGAAAACAACAAACTCTGTATCTTCTAAAGGTAAATCTGTTGGACGAGTAACTATACTAATCATATCATCTACTAAAGTAAGTTCTGTTCCATATAAACCTTTAAATTTATCTTTTTCTTCTTTTCCTTTATTATGTTTGGAAATAATTTGATAAGCTATTGGGAATGCTTGACAACCATTATGATCAGTAATAGCTACACCTCTATAACCCATTTTAATACACTTTTCTACAAGTTCACATGTGTGTGCTCCTAGATCAATTTTAGTAAGGCCATCCATTTGACTCATCATTGTATGAGCATGAAGTTCTACTCTTTTAACTTCTTCTTCATCTATAATTTCTTTCTTTTCACGTGCAAATTCTTCTATATCATTTATTCCAAATTCATAATCATTACTTCTTGTATTAAACTTAACATTTCCTCTAAATTTATACCATTTTCCTTCTTTAACACGTTTTAATAAATTATTATATTCACTTTCATCTTTAGTAAATATATTTGAGATAATACTATCAGAATAATCAGTTATTTTTAAAGTAACTATATTCCAACCACTTGGTGTAGTTCGACCCTCCACTCCAAATACTTCTCCGATTATAATCACATTATTTTCATTAGTAATTAAATTTTTAATTAATGAAGCTTCACCCTTAATACTTTTACCTTTTATTAATATATCAACAATAGTATTTTGAGAAGTAGAATTATTCTCCTTTTCTACTTCACTTTTAAATTCTTGTCTTAATTCTTCACTTATATTAACACTAATATTAACATCATCAAAACCCATATCAGTTAAAAATATTTCTATTTTTTCACTTAAAGATTCAATTTTTTCTTTTTCAACATTATTAAGTACATTAAAACTAATAGAATTATTTTTTACATATATTTTACTTCTATCTATACTTCTAAGCATTGGACAATTACTTACTAAAATATCAAAATAATAATTAAAGTAATCATCAAAGTAATTATTATTATTTTTAACAATAAATTTAAATCTAATAGATTGTGCCCCTTTTAAAGTATGAGCTTTATCATATAATTCTTTAAATACATCACTAGGAAATAAACTATCTAGATTTAAAACTAAAGTCATTCTATTTGTTTTTTTAGTCAAAAGAACTTCCTTAACAGAAGCATTTTCAAAATAACCATAATTATCTATATTAAAATCAATTGTTTTTAAAAATCTTTCAAGTTTATTATCCATACTACTCCACCATAATTTATTATACTAATTTAAAAAATTTATATCAATTAATTATTAATTTTTTTTATCATTTTATCATATACTTTGTATAAATACTGTACACCATTTTCAAGATAATAGTAATGAACTACATAAAATAAAAGCATAACATATAATATTAAAGTAATACAATATAAAAAATAATTACTATAATTAAAACATACTATTGTAAAACCAAGTGTAATTAGTGCAAAAAACAAAGTTACAATTAAATGAATTAATCTTTCATGAGAAAAGAAATTAATCTTATTAATTAATTCATCAATATCACTTTTTTTAATATCATTTTTTAATTTCTTTTCTAAATCATTAATATAATCATATAAATATTTTTTCATTTTCTATCACATTATAATAATACCATTTTTTTTATAAATTAAAAACTCTAACTTAAGTTTATTTATTAGTTAGAGTTTTATGGATTATATTTTTTATATGCAGAAGCAGTATATCCAAAAGGATCACTACGTTCACTTGGAAAACAATAAAATGTATATACACCTCCATATTTATTATAAATAATAGTTTTACCACTTATATAATTATCACGATTTTTTATATCTGACATAGATTCATAAGTTCTACCATCTATTACTATTTTACAAATATCTCCTCTATTTCCATTACTACAAGTACTTTTATTGCAATCATAACAATCATGTTCATTTATATAAAGAGGTAAAGTTCTATTTCCATTTACTATTACATCTCTTACTGCATCAATTGCTTCAATTGGAGCTACTTTTGTTGTTTTTGCACATGCAAACCATCCTGATTTTCTAACATAATCTACTACAGTTGTATATTTACTTTGAAGTTCAAATAGATTAGCGGCAAGACTCACTTCTGCCTTAATACCATCAATACTTCCTTGTTCACAATATCCAACATTAGCTAAAAATCTTAAATCTTCTTCACTTACATTATAAGCATTTCCTTTAGTAATACCAGGTGTAACTTGATGAGATTTCTTTTCTTCTTCTTCTTTTTTTTCTTTTTCTTCTATTTCTTTTTTTATAGTTTCTAATTCCTTTAAATAGTTTTCTCTTATACTTTCATCTTTAATATTCTTTAAATAACTATATGCTACTTGGTAAGATGGTCTATTTAGTTTCTCTTTTGCTTCACTAATATAATTATTCATATTTTCATTATACAACTGTTGTATTCTCTCCTGTGTTGCTGAAGAAAGACAGCTTAAATATGAATTATTATTTGGATCTACAAAAGAAACAATTATATTAACAAATGTTGGAATTAAAAATACGAGTACTGCTGCTAATACTTTATTAATAATAGATTTACTTACTTTGTTTAATTCTGAATTACTTACTGCCTTAGTAAGTTCAATCATAGCACTTATAATAAGTATTATTGGAACAACTATTTTTATAATTGTAATAACTATATTAATAATTCTTATCACTTTTAATAATTCTGGTATGTTACATATATCAAGTATCATATATATCACCTAAAATTATTATATCATAATAACTATTAAAAAAAGTAGATATCATCTACTTTTAATTTCTTTCTTTCATAGTTGGGAATAATAATACATCACGAATTGATTCTTGTTCTGTAAATAACATAATCATTCTATCAATTCCATAACCAATTCCACCAGTTGGAGGCATTCCATATTCAAGTGATTCAACAAAATCCATATCAATATCATTGGCTTCTTCATTACCCATATCTTTTTCTTCTAATTGATGAGTAAATCTTTCTAATTGATCAATTGGATCATTTAATTCTGTATATGCATTTGCACATTCATGACCAGAAATAAATAATTCAAATCTTTGAGTAAATCTCTCATCATTTGGTTCTTTCTTAGTAAGTGGTGATATTTCAATTGGATGTCCATAAAGGAAAGTTGGTTCAATTAGTGTTTCTTCAACATATTTTTCAAAGAATTTATTTACTATATGACCATATTGACGTTCATGATCTAATAATTCTATTTGATGATCACTCGCCAATTTTAAGCATTCATCTAATGAAGTAATTTTTCTAAAATCAATTCCAGTTTTTTCTTTGATAGCATCAGTCATACTTAAACGTTTCCAAGTACCTGATAAATCAATATCATGTCCTAAATAATTAAATGTTGTTTTACCACATACTTTATTAGCTATTTCTTTATACATACGTTCAGTTAAATCCATCATTCCATCTAAATCTGAATAAGCTTGATATATTTCCATCATAGTAAATTCTGGATTATGTTGTGGATCCATTCCTTCATTTCTAAATGTTCTTCCTATTTCATATACTCTTTCCATTCCACCAACAAGTAATCTTTTTAGATTTAATTCAAGAGCAATTCTTAAATACATATCTATATCTTGTGCATTATGATGAGTAATAAATGGACGAGCAGATGCTCCGGTTAATAAACTAGTTAAAATTGGTGTTTCCACTTCAACAAAACCTTCATTATCTAAGAAATTTTGAATACATCTAATAATCTTTGGCCTCATAAAAGCAACACGTCTTGATTCATCATTCATAATTAAATCAACATAACGTCTTCTATATCTT